>Ga0255338_1000278_pt1 | contig 199250 bp, 155 predicted proteins | sample MeOH1_35cm_T4_19_FD_203715 | JGI IMG/M metagenome (GOLD analysis project Ga0255338, IMG submission 203715) | Sandy soil microbial communities from University of British Columbia, Vancouver, Canada - MeOH1_35cm_T4_195 | ecosystem: Engineered > Artificial ecosystem > Sand microcosm >...
AACATTTGCACCATTGTTGTTATACCCTACAATAACCGTATCGTTTTGACCGAAAGAAAGAGCCAGTTCGGTAATCAATGTTGAAGTTAATGTAATGTCCGCCAACTTTGACCAAGAGTTTCCATAATATTTTATAAGGGTAGCTTTAGAGGAATCAGGATTAAAATAAAAAAGGTATGGGATACCTACAGAGTTTACTCCAAAAGCGGGTTTTACACTTGTTTGTGCCGGAAAGTTTTGTTCTCCATAGTTTCCCCAATATCCGGAATTAAGTTTTTTTACAAAAAGTTTATGGTTATAATAATCTGTATTAGTTACGTCAGAATAAAACACATAAGGAACATTGTCTTTATCTATATGAATACTTCTATCAACATAGTTATCCCCTGAAAAATAAAAAGACTGCCCTACAGTAATCCATTGGAAACCGCTAAGCTTTTTAATAAGTCTTCCATAATCAGATAAATTAAAGCTTTCATAAAAAATGTACGGAACCCCTAGCGTATCCAGTGACATTGATAAACCATTTGAATTTGATAAACTTATATATTGCGACCCAATGAAGTTCCAGTTTCCATTACTGAATGTTTTCACACTTATTTTTGAACTGTCAGAAGTTGTATATGCGACTACTATATTGTTTGTTCGGGATATATCCATGCTTATGTCATTAACTTGTTGTGAAAAAACTGGAATTCCACCAAGTAAAGACCATACTGAGCCATTAAACGTGCTCACGTATGCACCACCCGAAATATAAGCAACAAATAAGTTGTTATTGTTGTCGAATTTAATTTTTGGCCTTTCGGCATAAGAAGTCGTTATTACTGTGCCAACATTTGCCCAGGCTATACCATTAAATTTCATTACGTGTAAACCCGATAAATCGTAAAAAGAAATGTAAGGTATATCGTTCGCGTCTAAAGTAATGTTGTAATTAAAGAAATTAAGATATGCACCTGTCGTAATTGCGCCAGTTCCAACTGTAACCCAATTGTTCCCGTCAAATTTTTTTACTTCAGGATAAATACCATTGGTTGTATTGTTTACATATAGTAAATATGGATTGCCATTACTATCAATATCCATACTTAAAGACCATAAAGCTACGGTATCTACAGAGACAGCGGCATTTCCAAGAGTTTTCCATTTCCCATTTACAAGTTTTTTTACAAATACTTTAAAACCTAAGAATTTGTCAATATAGGCTATATATGGAACGTTATTATAATGATCAATAATTGTATTGTATCCCCGGATAGGAATAACATCCTTATCGCTTAAATTTAATGGGGTTAGCGTACAATCATTAACTGTTTGAGCTTTTATATTAAATAAAATAAATAGCTGTATGAAAATTAATATCTTTTTCATTATTAGCTAAGTTAAATAAATTGCGGTTAAAATAATAGCTAAAACCGATAATTGATATTTTTTATTAAATAGTTGTCAAAGTCACTTAGCATCATCCTTATACCGCCACAAGTATTTGCACGCAAGGGTTCGGTAAGGTTTCCATTTTTCTGCAATAAGCTCCATTTGCTCGTGCAGTTCTTTTTTGTTGGAAGCTTCTATTTTGTATAATTTTATAATTCCTGTTTGAATACCCAGATCATCCTTTGGAAATACATCATGCCTGTTCAACGAAAACATGAGCAGCATTTCAACCGTCCATCTGCCAACGCCTTTAATCTGTACAAGGTATTCTATCAATTCTTCATCGGTTTTAGATTTCAGGGTTTTGTAATCCAGACTTTGTTCTATTGAAAAGCGCGCAATATTCCTGATGTAACCTGCTTTTTGAAAAGATAACCCAACCGCCCTTAATTTCTCATCGCTCAGTTTTAAAACTTCTTTTGCGTGTGGATATTCTTCTTTAAATAAACCAATAAATCTGTTGAAAATAGTTTCAGCTGCTTTTACTGATAATTGCTGCCCAACAATGGCCCTTATCAATGCAAAATAAAGATCTTCATTTTTCGAAGTTTTAATTGCTCCAACTTTATCAATAACTTTTTTAAGTTTTTTGTCCTTGCTTAAATGCTCAATATGCTTTGAATTAACGGCCATTATTCGTCTTTAAAGAAGTTGAGCTTGCGCATATCAATTAAACGGATATTCTTATAATAGAAATTTAAAATGTCAGGATATTTATATCCAAGTTTGCTCATCTTCATTGCTCCCTCCTGGCACATGCCAAGGCCATGACCGTAACCCCTTCCAACAAAAATAATACTGTCTTTATTTAATTCGTGGATGCTGAAGAATGTTGATTTTAACTGCAAATCCTGGCGCACATTTTTTAAAGGCACTTTTGAATTACTGCATTCAAGATAAACTTTTCTTTCTTCCTGCTTAAAATTTAAAGCAACAGTTTTTGCATCATCTTTTTCGGTAGGGTAATTATGTTTTAATTTAAGGTAAGTGAGCCAGTCTTCGGTTAACATTTTTCTTTCCCATCTGGCATTTGGCATTCTTACGCTAAAACTGTCGTTAATGCTACGCAAATAATTAGTTCGCGATCCCCACACGTCTTCACTGTTAGCAGTTTGTCCGCCGCTGTTGCTATGAAATGCGGCTACAATAAGGTTTAAATTATCATCCACTACCACTTTCCCTTTTGTTTCTTCGATGGCGTTAAAAATTGAAAGATCTCTTGGTTTTCCGTAATATGCCTGGCAATGCACCTGGTCACATAAACTAAATCCTTCGGTAATATGTTTATTAATATGAGCCAGGGCAAAAGTTCTTGCAAGAATGGCCTGTACTTTGTAAAATTCCTGAGTTGATTTTGATCCCGCCTCAGCTTCAGTAACGCCTGCAATATAATTATCCAGAATAACTTCATTAATTATCCGGATATAACCTTCCGAAATGCTGAAACTAAGATTATTCTGATAGGTTCTGATTTTACGGTCAGGATTAAGAAGTTTTAGTTTTATTTCTCCTAAATCTCCGCCGCTTAATTTTATATACTTAAATCGCCCAATCAGTTTATCATTTTGTTTTAATTCAACACTGTCATCTTTCATTACAATCTTGTAAATAGATTCGCCCACGCTCTCTGAAATTTGTTTTCCGTCAGCCATTACCTTATACGAACCGGCATTTACATTGAATTGCAGGGCATTTACTTTTAAATGCGCGAAAATTCTTATCTGTAGTGTTTCAGAAGGAATAAAAAACGAAGTAAGCCCAACAAGCAGAATAAACGGCAATACATAGTAAAATATTTTTATATTTTTTATCATTTAATTTTTAGTGGACGCGTCGTTAATCAATTCTTTTGCAAGCCTTGCAGAAGCTCCTTTTCCGCCCAGCATCGTTTTCAACTGCGTATAGTTGTCAAGAATTTCCTGCCGGTATTTTTTGTCGTGCAAAAGTTTTTCAAGTTCATTGGCAATGTTGGCGGAAGTAAAATCGTTTTGCACTAATTCTTTAATTATAGGTTTATCCATAATTAAATTAGGCAAACTTATATACTTAACATCCACAAGCATCTTTGCTATTTTAAAAGATAACCCGCCGCTTTTATAACACACCACTTCAGGTAAATCAAAAAGCGCGCTTTCCAGTGTTGAAGTTCCTGATTTAATGATGCCCGCTTCAGCATGACTCATTAATTCATAAGTTTGATTGAAAACAACTTTTATTTTGTACTGAGCAAGTGGCTCGTAATATTTCTTATCGAGATTATTTGAACCCGCAACAACAAACTGATAATCTTTAAACTGATTTGTTACCTCCAGCATAATCTTAAGCATTCGCTCAATTTCCTGGGCACGGCTTCCCGGAAGTACCGCTATAATTGGTTTTTCAGACAAGCCATTGTTTTTTACAAATTCTTCCTTGCTGATAAGAACAGATTTTTTTTCTTCGACCGCGTCAATTAACGGGTGACCAACAAAATAAACTTTGTGATTATGTTTCTGGTAAAACGCTTCTTCAAAGGGAAGTATTACAAATAATTTATTGGTAAACTTTTTAATTGTTTCAACCCTGTTTTCTTTCCAAGCCCAAACAGTTGGAGAGATGTAATAATCCGTTTTGATACCATGCTGAAATGCCCATTTGGCCATGCGCAGATTAAAGCCTGGATAATCCACCAGAACCAAAAGATCAGGCTTGAAGCGTAAAATATCTTCCTTAACTATTTTAAAGTTCTTTTTAATGGTTGAAATATTTTTAAGCACATCCACAAAACCCATAAAGGCCATGTCTTTAATATGAATGGCTGCTTTTCTTCCAGTAAGCTCTTCCATAAGATCGCCACCGGTAAAGGCAAATTGCGCATCCTTATCGCTTTTAAGAATTTCTTTCATGCAATTGCTCGCGTGCAAATCGCCGCTGGGTTCACCGGATATGAAATAATATTTCATCAGAGCATTTCAGGTTCTAAGTAATAAGTAACGTATGCAACAAGGGCCACATAAAGTATAACACTTGTAATAATGCCTTTGGTAAACTTGTCAATCTTTTTAGTTAAGCCAAAATAAAACAGAATCAGGTTGCCAATTCCACAAACTTTAATAACGTTGCTTAACAGATGTCCGTTAAGAAGGTATCTCATAAAGCCACGCGGAAAGCTAAGCTGACTGTGAAAAAACATCCAGTAAAAAAAGAACATAACACCCGGAAATAAAATTCCAATCAAAAGTCCCATCCAGAAATTGTCAAGTTTTTGCCAATTCATTATTCTATAATTTTTAGTTCGTTTAAATAATTATAAGCGGTAAGGTCAGCCTGCACCGGCACAACAGAAATATAACCGTTGCTTAATGCCCATTCATCAGTATCTGTAGCCTTGGGTTCAAAATTTACAAATTCGCCCGTTAGCCAGTAATAATTACGGCCATAAGGATCTTTTCGTTCTTCAAAACGCTCTACCCAATTGGCCCTGGCCTGACGAACAACTTTTATTCCTTTGATTTCATTTTTGTTTAACTTAGGGATATTTACATTCAAACAAACTCCATTTGGCATTTTATTTTTTATTGCATTGGCAATAATTAGCCGTATAAATTCCGCTGCCTGAGAAAAATCCGCTTCTATACTATAATCACACAAGCTAAAGCCTATGCTTGGCGCCCCTTCCAGCGCTCCTTCTATGGCGGCGCTCATGGTGCCGCTGTAAATAACGTTAATGGAGCTATTGCTTCCGTGGTTAATGCCACTTAGTACCAGGTCAGGCTTTCTTTGCAAAATGTGGTTCACTGCCATTTTCACGCAATCTACCGGTGTTCCTGTGCAGGAGTATTCGATTGAGGTTTTGTGATAATTTGTTTGTTGGATGCGTAGGGTTGAATTTATAGTAATGGCATGTCCCATCCCGCTTTGCGGCTTGTCAGGAGCAACCACCACTATATCCCCGAACTCCGCAGCAATATCTGAGAGTTGCTTTATGCCCGGAGCATAGATTCCGTCATCGTTGGTTACTAAAATCAAAGGTCGCATAGCGCTAATATCCTATAAAGCTAATAGAAAGAACCTTTACAATGTTCATATAATACGTAACTTACTAAATAAGGATTGTTAATTTTTTAAAATTACATTCATTAAAACGGCAGAATAGCAGTGGTTGACTTATTTACGTGTAAATTTGTCATGATTAATCTTCTGGCATTTAAGTTGATTAATTACATTAACTAATAATAAATAACTATGTTTTTTGATCCAATTCTTTTAATTATTGCCGTAGTTTTTATGGTCATTGGTTTGATTGTAAGCTCGCGCCTTAAAGGTAAATTTAAAAAGTACTCCGAAGAACGTTTAAGCTCTGGCCTAAGCGGTAAGGAAATTGCCGAAAAAATGCTACGTGACAATGGCATCTATGATGTAAAAGTTACAAGCGTTGAAGGTATGCTTACCGACCACTATAACCCGCTTAACAAAACCGTTAACCTTAGTCATGATGTTTACAACGGTAGAAATGTTGCAGCGGCAGCAGTAGCGGCCCATGAATGCGGACACGCGGTACAACATGCTACAGCTTACCAGTGGCTTACTCTCAGAAGTAAAATGGTTCCGGCTGTGCAAATTGCCAGCAGCGCCATGAGTTTCCTAACATTTGGTTTGGCAATTTTTGCTTACAGTTCTCCTAAATTGATGAATTCGCTTTTACTGCTGTTCATTGTTCTTCAGGGAGCTATTACTTTATTCAGCGTAGTTACTCTACCTGTGGAGGTTGACGCCAGTAAACGCGCACTTGTTTGGCTGGATAATTCACGTATCACACATTCCCAGGAACATGATGATGCTAAAGACGCTTTGAAATGGGCAGCTTATACATACTTTATAGCGGCTTTAGGTTCTATTGCAACACTCGCCTACTATATCTGGCGCTTTATGGGAAGCAGGAGCGACGATTAACACGAAAAAAATCTGAAAAAACCGGATCTTATGGATCCGGTTTTTTTGTTTTAGCGGAGTCCGAAGCATCTGTTATAAAATGGTTTGAGATCCTTCCTTCCGTCAGCATGACAACCCGTTGTCATGCCGAGGAACGAGGCATCTGTTTCTATATTACTAATTCCAGTTCCCTTCTTTCAGTAATAGATCCTTCCTTCGTCAGGATGACAACTCGCTGCCATCTGAAGATTGAAGCATCTCAGTTCTTTGTATAGATAGCCTTGCTGAACTAATAGTACGGAGACCCTGAAACAAGTTCAGGTGACAAAGGATTTAAGAAAGATAATGTTAGCTGAGCACCCATCCCTTAATAATCTCTTTGCTGAGAAATATCATTCAAACTACTCCGGCAATATTATTATCTTTACTTTATACTCCCGCGGGTGTTTAAACTCAAAAAAATACTGATTCATTTTTTAAAATTCTATGAATTAGATCTCAGAGCTTTATCGTTAATGCGTATCGGCATTTCCCTTGTTGTAATAGCCGACTTGCTAATTCGGGGAAGCGATCTTACCGCGCATTACACTAACGAAGGTCTATGGCCAACTGAGCTTCTGCATAATTTCGGATGGAAAAAAGGATTCTGGAGTTTGCATGAATTGAGCGGAAGTTATGCATGGGCGCTAACTTTGTTTATTATTCAGTTTGTGTTCGCCGTATTTCTTTTGGTTGGATTTAAAACAAAGTTGTCAAACCTGATTCTATGGCTTCTGTATATTTCCCTGCATAATCGTAACTTGTTTGTGCAACAGGCTGGTGACGATCTTCTGCGTTTGGTATTGTTCTGGGGAATGTTCCTGCCATGGAACGCTTACTATTCCTTTGATTCACGCTATTTTTATTACGAACCTAAACAACGGTACATTGCCAATTTTGGTTATCTTTTACTTATTGCTTCAGTTTATTTCTTTACAATTAATTTAAAATGGAGTAATGAATGGAGAAACGACTTCACTGCAATTTACTATGCTCTCAGTCTTGAGCAATTGCGGCTTCCAATTACGGGAGACTGGTTGTATAGTCATTCAGGTATTATGACATTTCTTACCGCCTTTGTTTATTATCTTGAAATCGCGCTTCCTTTTCTAATATTATGGCCGTCAAAAAAAGGATATTTCAGGTTTGTGGCTTTTGTGCTGCTTGTAATACTGCATACCGGTATTGGTTTAACATTGTATGTGGGACTGTTTTTTGTGATTAACATGGTAACTGCAATCGGCCTCATTCCTTCTTTTGTTATGGATAAACTGGAATCAAAAGTTTCTTTTATGAGTACTGAATCTGATGCCGTTTATTTAAGGAAAGCCCCACGAAAATTAAACCTCAAGTTTGTTACGAATATTATTGCTCTTGTTGCTATTTTTTTAAGTGCTATTATTAATTTAAGCGGAATGAAATGGTTTAATTATGAGTTAAATGATAAAATAAAAATTTCGGTTAATGTGGCCAGGCTCGATCAGTACTGGGGAATGTTCTCGCCTTCAGTTTTAAAGCGAGATGGATGGTTTGTTTATCATGGAAAAGATTCACTCGGCAGACAATGGGATCTGCGCCTTAATCAGGATTATGTGGATTATAAAAAACCCGAACACATTGTTAGTATGTATAAAACCGACAGATGGCGTAAATTAGCTGAAAATATGCAAAGAGATGATTTTACATTTTTACGTCCTTTGTATTGTAATTATGTTTTGAGAGAATGGAATAAGAATCATCCGGAGAAAAAAATAAACATGCTGAATTTATATTACATGCAAAAAGAATCACTACCGGATTATAAAACCAGCGAAGCTAAACAGATATTATTCAGCGTTTGTGATGGCCGTTAATTTGCACCAGATTAAAAATTATATCAGGCATTTTTTTACCGCAAAAAGAAAAGGGCATGATGTTCATTCGCCATTTGCATATAAACTATGCGAAGAGGTGTTTTATAACACTGCCGGCTTTTATGATTTTGAAAAACTTGAAAAGTTAAGGCGGCAATTACAGAATAATGAAACAAGCCTTGAAGTAGAGGATTTTGGAGCAGGATCAAAAACGTTCGTAAGCAAGCAAAGACGAGTAGGGGATATTGCAAAAAAAGGAATAACCACGCGTAGACAATCGGAATTACTTTACAGGCTTGTTAATTTTTTAAATCCAAAAAACGTCATCGAACTTGGGACATCAATTGGCTTAAACACAATTTACCTGGCACGCGCAAATAATAAATCCAGGATTTATAGTATTGAAGGAAGTAAAAAAATATATGATTTTGCAACAAAGCTTATCTCAAATAATGATGTGAACAATTGCGAACTCATTAACGGAAAATTTGATGAGATATTACCAGGTTTGCTGGGTAAATTAAATACGCTGGATTTGTTTTATGTGGATGGAAATCACACGTATGAAGCAACATTAAAATATTTTTATCAGGCACTTGAAAAAAAGAATAACGATTCAGTTTTTATTTTTGATGATATATACTGGAGCAACGGTATGACAAGGGCTTGGGGAGAAATAAAAAAGCATCATGATGTTACCCTTTGCATTGATACTTTTCATTTTGGATTTATATTTTTTAAAAAAGAAATAAAGGAGAAGGTAGATTTGAAAATGTTTGTCAATTAAAGTGTAATAATGAAGCAATTACTGATGCGTTAATTAACATCACCGTTGCGGTGTCTTAAAACTGACCGGTAGAGCTGTTCGGTCAGTATCCTGGTAATGTTTTCTAGTTGTAAGGTACTGGCTTGTATGCCTTCAGTAATTTTTTTGAGTTCAGGAGTGCTGGCAGAGTTGTTGTTTAATAGCAATTCCGCGAGTCCCAAACAGGAACAAAGCGGACTTCTGACATCATGTGAAATCATGTGAAGCATTTCTTCAAGTTCCTTTATGTATTTAAGTTTTTCGTCCTGGACCGCCACCTTTATCGCTTTCTTACCTGCAATTCTATTATTAATTACACTTAGTATTTCTCTTTCGTCAAAAGGTTTTACAATATAGTCTTCTGCACCCAAATTTAAACCCTTGCATCGCTCTTCACTATTTGCCGTCATAAAAACAAAAGGTATTTCTTTGGTAACAGAAGATTTTTTTAACGTTGTAAAAACGTCAAATCCATCAATGCCAGGCATTTTTACATCACACAAAATAAGATCGGGAACAAATTGTTTCGCTAATTCCAGCGCTTGTTCACCATTTTCTGCTTCCAGCACAGAAAAATTGGCTAAATGCAAAATTTCAGCCATGTTTTCCCTGAACATCAGGGTATCATCAATAATTAAAACTTTTTTTATCATCAATATTTTATATTGTTACTAAATCGAAACAGGTTGCAAAAATTGTTTTTTTTAATAGCCAGTGGTTATGAGATCATTCAGTTAAAAAAATGACTTTGGTCATAATTCCTGTGATTAAAACATTGAAAGGGCGGGCATAAACTTCCAGAAAGGAATAAATTGCTCTGCCATAGTGAAAAATGGAAGCCCCCTGCGTTACTCTTTAAAAAGCGCTTTTATATATCGAGGCTCACCATACTGATTCTTGTAACGAGGGTACATGTGCAATTTTTTATTCGCCCTGGTGGTAAAACTGAAAACAGCGTTTTTCAATCATTAAAGAAAGCTAGCCGGTTTATTGCTAAAAAAATTAAGTAATCCGAAGCAGTGCCGTGAAAGGATTCGGTGATTATTTAGTTTTATTTTATAGCCTTTTCCATATCGGCTATTATAATTTTTTTCATTTTCAAAACCGCCTGCATTACGCGCTCAGCTTTTTTGGAATCATCAGCTTTAAAGTACCTGGCAATATTTGAAGGTATAACCTGCCAAGATAAACCATACTTGTCCAACAACCAACCACATTGTTCTTCGCTGCCACCCTCAGTAAGCTTGTTCCAGAAATAATCTATTTCTTCCTGTGATTCGCAGTTAATTACAAAAGATACGGCATGATTGAATTTAAAATTAGGACCGCCATTAAGGGCAACAAACCGCTGCCCTTCAAGAGTAAATTCCATTGTCATTATGGTACCCTCAGGCATAGCGGCACCTTTGGTATAGCGAGCCGAATTTAATATTTCTGAATTTTTAAAAATGCCAGTGTAAAATTTAACTGCCTCTTCAGCGTTGCTATCAAACCATAAAAATGGCGTGATTTTTTGATTGCTTTTTATCTTTTCCATTGTAATGGTTTTTATTGCACATGTTCAGGATTCATCCAGAACGGTTCCCAAATGTGCCCATCAACATCTGAAAAACTTTTACTGAACATAAAGCCAAGGTCTTCAGCAGGTCTTGTTTCAGCGCCACCGGCTTTTATGGCTTTATCAAACATTTCGTTCACCTGGTCTTTATTTTCCAGTGCAAGGGAATTTAGAACTTCTGTACTTTTTGAAGAATCGGAAATTTGTTTTGGTGTAAATTGTTTAAACTTTTCATGTGTGAGCAGCATCACATAAATATCATCGTTTAATTGCATGGCAGCGGCGGTATTATCAGTAAACTGCTTGTTATTACTAAATCCTACAGATGAATAAAAATCCATGGCTTTTTTCAGGTCCCTCACAGGAAGGTTCACAAATATTTTTGCTTTCATTATAATGTTGTTTTAATTATTATAAACTTGTTTCTGCATACTTTTTAAAGTTATCCAGAATGGCCTGCCAGCCACTTTTCTGCAACTCTTCTGAATTGACACTTTCTGGTTCAAAAACCTCCACAATTTTTGTCTTCTTTCCATTATCCGTAAACTCAATGCTTACCTTGCGGCCATCGGTAATGTTAAATTCAATTAATTTGTTTTTTTGGATTCGGGTGTATTCTCCTTCAAAATCAAAGCCTTCGCTTTCATTACGGGCCTCCATTGTTGTTTTAAATTTTCCGCCAACCCTAAGGTCGTTTTCGGCATATGGAGCGTGCCAGTCATCTGAAGCATGATACCATTTTCTTATATGCTCAGGTTTTGTAAACAGATCCCATACTTTGCCAATATCAGCATTAACCTGTGTTTTAATTGTGATTAATTTGTTGGTTGTTTCCATTTTTCGACTATTATGATTAAAGTGTTTTCTATTTATCACGTCCCATTTTCTACTAAAATACTATTCCACCTGGTAGGTATGAGCAGATTGGTATGTTTAATTTGAAAACATGAATGAATTTAATAATATAACATTCCATTTTTAGTAGTTTGTCCATGGCATGTCGTTTTCGGATAAACGCTAACTTTAGCATATTATTTTATCAATTCAATAAGTTGCTCAACTATCTATTTGGTACATTTGTAACTATGAAAAAATTAGTTTTTTTCTTATTTATTGTTTTTTTGGTTTCCTGTAAAAGTAAAACTGAAAAATTAAAACCTCAGGAAGGTTCTATTTCTGAATCTGTTTACGCTTCAGGGATTATAAAAAGTAAAAATCAGTATCAGGCTTTCGCAACCGTTAATGGTATTATTGATGATATTTTTGTTTCTGAGGGAGACACTGTAAAAAAAGGCACGCCAATCCTGTCGGTTTCCGGGCAGACACAAAAATTAAATAAAGAAAATGCCAGGCTTGCGGCGCAGTTTGCAGATTTAAATGCCAATCAGGATAAACTAAATGAGGCAAAATCAATGATTGACCTTGCACGAAGTAAAATGAAAACCGATTCGGCTTTTTATTTCAGGCAGCAGTCGCTTTGGCAACAACAAGTAGGAACAAAGGCAGAGCTTGAGCAAAAAGAACTCGCTTACCAGAATTCTAAAACAGCTTACTTCTCCTCACTGGTTAAATACAATGATCTTAAACGTCAGTTAAACCTTGCGGCTGAGCAATCGAAAAACAACTTATTAATATCAAGTAGTCTTGAAAATGATTTTACACTTAAAAGCGAAATTAACGGAATTGTATACAGTCTTCCTAAAAAGAAAGGCGAAATTGTTGGACTTCAAACGCCACTTGCTGTAGTTGGTGATGCAAATAATTTCATTCTTGAAATGCAGGTAGATGAACTGGATATCTTTAAAATTAAATTAGGACTTCCGGTTCTGGTAACAATGGATAGTTATAGAGACAAAATATTTGAAGCAAGGATCACAAAAGTTTATCCTTATATGAATGAGCGCAGTAAAACTTTTGTTGTGGAAGCTGAATTTGTTCAGAGGCCTGAAGTTTTATACCCAAATATCACCTTTGAGGCAAATATTGTTTTACAGAAAAAAGACAAAGCACTTTTAATTCCAAGAAATTATCTGCTGCACGATTCTATCGTAATAAAAAGCAGTGACGAGCGAGTGGTAGTAAAAACCGGACTAAAAGATTATGAAAAAGTTGAAATTCTATCCGGCATAACTATAGAAGATGAACTGGTAAAACCTGCTGAATGAAGCTGAAGTTAATGACTGAGATTTCAGCGTCGCTTTTACTGGCCCGCTGGAAGCAAACCCTGGTAGCTGCTATTGGTGTAACCTTTAGTATTACCATGTTTATCGCATTGCTTAGTTTTATGTCGGGCCTCAACGATTTATTGGACGGGCTTATTATTAACCGTACGGCCCATGTACGTCTTTATAATGAAGTTAAGCCACCCGAAATACAACCAGTAAGCCGGGATAAAAAGTTCAGTGGTCATAACTTCATTCATACGATCAGGCCAAAAAATGAACGCCAGGAAATATATAATAATGCTGAAATAACAAGGGTGTTAAGAAAAGATCCGCGTGTGCTGGGTGTTGCCCCTAAAATAACCACACAGGTATTTTATAATGTAGGTTATATCGATTTGCCGGGATCAATTAACGGAATTGATGTGGGAGAAGAGAACCGCTTGTTTATGTTTAAAGATTATGTAACACAGGGAAACTACATGGATCTTAAAAATACGCCTAACAGTATTATCCTGGGCATTGGCGCGGCAAAGAAAATGATGGCATCTATTGGCGATGTGATACAGATAACAACCAGCAAAGGCGATAGGATGCAGCTAAAAGTAGTAGGCTATTTCCAGTCGGGTTTACAGGATATTGATAATGTGCAAAGTTATGCTTCGCTGAGTACAGCGCAAAAATTGCTTGGAGAATCTAACACGTACGTTACAGATCTTCAGGTAAAACTCAAAGACATTACAATTGCGCCGCAGCTGGCAAAGGAATACAGAAGGTTGTTTGAGGTGGATGCAATAGATATTCAAACTGCCAATTCGCAATTTGAAACGGGAAGCTCAGTCAGAACAATTATTTCGTTCGCCGTGGGAATAACTTTATTAATAGTTGCCGGCTTTGGAATTTATAATATTCTTAATATGATGATTTATGAAAAAATGGATTCGATTGCAATTTTAAAAGCAACAGGATTTTCAGGAAGGGACGTAAACAGGGTTTTTATTTCTATTGCATTGAGCATTGGAATTTTTGGAGGAATGTTGGGGCTTTTGTTTGGTTTTGGTCTTTCGGCACTAATTGATAATTTACCTTTTGATACCCCGGCTTTGCCAACTATAAAAAATTTTCCAATCAACTATAATCCTAAGTTTTATTTGATAGGAACAATCTTTTCAATTGTTACAACGTATTTCGCCGGATACTTTCCTGCCCGTAAAGCAAGCAGAATTGATCCTGTAGTAATTATAAGGGGAAAATAATGAATCCAAAAATTCTGGAAGCAAAACATATCTCAAAATACTTTCATGATCCTGTAACCATGCAGGTGTTGAAGGATGTTAGCTTTGATCTGAATAAAGGCGATTTTGTTTCTATTACTGGAAAATCAGGTTGCGGCAAATCAACTTTGCTTTATATTCTTTCAACCATGGATACAGATTACGAAGGAGATCTTTTGCTGGACGGAGTAAATATGAGGAACAGAAAAGAGTCTGAACTCGCGCGGGTAAGAAATGAAAAGATAGGGTTTGTATTTCAGTTTCATTACCTGCTTAATGAGTTTACAGTTCTCAAAAATGTAATGCTGCCCGGATTAAAATTAGCATTGCATAGCGAAAAGGAAGTAGAGCAGAGAGCCTATGAAAAATTAAAAATACTCGGAATTGATAAAGAAGCTTTTAAAAAGCCCAATCAGCTTTCAGGCGGACAAAAGCAGCGCGTTGCGATAGCCAGGGCTTTGATTAATAATCCGTTGATTATAATGGGTGATGAACCTACAGGTAACCTTGATAAAAAGAATAGTGAAATTGTTTTCGATATTTTTCAGGAGCTTGCAACAAAATACAATCAAACACTTTTAATCGTAACCCACGATAATGAATTTGCAGCGCGTACTCAGCGCGTCATAGAAATGGAAGATGGGAAAATAATTAAAATGTAAGTATTTCTCTCAACTCCAAACTCCGCACCATCTCGGTTCTTGACTCCGCCCGAACGCCAGTGTTTTAACTCTGATCTTTGTACTCCAAACTACTTCCTGGCTTTCTGCATCGGATTTCCTCCTGTACTTTGGCCGCGTCCTGCCCCTGATTTAGCTTTGAATAGTTCAAATTTATTGGGTTCGGTTTTAATATTCCACGTATTGTTTTTTTCGTTAATGTCCCCTGTTTCCTTGTATGGATCAAGTACTACCGAAGCAACCTTTTTATTCTTAAGAAACGTTTTGGTAAATTGTCTTTCGTCTTTCCTCCACACATAGGCATGTAAACGCTCAATTTCACTGCTTCCATCGCTGTAGTTCCACTGGATAATAACCGGCATTACACAACCCCCTTTATTTACAAACTTCAGTTCATAAACATAATTTCCGGTATATTTTGCAAGGGCTGTGTCGCTAATCTCTTCAATACCATCATAACGGTTTTTAATTTCTTTCACTATCGGTTGTTCAGGTTTGTAGTGATAATAAAAATCCCTTAACGTAGTATCAATATCCACCATTGTTTTAATGCCTGCCTCCTTATTACGAATCTGAGTAATAAATTCATATCCTTTAGGTTGCTTCAGGTAAGAATAAACGGTATCCATTTTTACCGGAACTTTTTGTCCTTTTACAATTGAAAATGCTTTTAGAGTGTCAAGTGAAATGTCAACCGGATCAGTATCATAAAACCATGCTCTCCAAAACCAGTCCAGGTCAACAGCACTGGCATCTTCCATGCTTCTGAAAAAGTCTGCAGGCTCGGGATGTTTAAATGCCCAGCGTGTGCAATACTGTTTAAACGCGAAGTCAAACAACTCACGACCCATAACAGTTTCTCTTAAAATTGTTAAGGCTGTTGCAGGCTTGCCATACGCGTTGGCTCCAAAATTATTAATGTTCTCGCTGTTAATCATTATTGGCTCCAGTTGTGTTTTTGGCAGACGGAAATAATCTACCATTTTGTGGGCTGGTCCGCGTTGTGAAGGATAATTAACATCCCATTCCTGTTCGGTTAAAAATTGTACGAAGGTGTTCAATCCTTCATCCATCCAGGTCCACTGGCGTTCATCACTGTTAATGATCATTGGAAAGAAGTTGTGTCCAACTTCATGAATGATCACAAGTATCATCCCATTCTTTGTTCCTTCTGTGTATGTTCCGTCTTTTTCTGTTCTTCCAAAATTAAAACATATCATAGGGTACTCCATTCCATTGGCGGCTTCAATACTTTGAGCAACCGGGTAAGGATAAGGAATGGTATACTTTGAATAAGTACGTATTGTATGCGCTACCACTTTTGTAGAGTATTTTCTGTATAAACCGTAAGCCTCTTTGCCATAAAAACTCATGCACATTACTTTTTTTCCATCAACTGTTGTTGGCATGGCATCCCAAATGTATTTGCGCGAACTTCCCCATGCAAAGTCGCGTACACTGTCTGCTTTAAAAATCCATGTTTTGGTTCCGGTAGATTTCTTTTTTTCTGCTTCGATAGCGTCAGCCAGCAATCCAATTTCTACAGGTTCGGTTGCAGTTTGCGCTTTCTGCCATCTTGCTAATTGCGCGGGCGATAATACCTGTTGATAGTTCTGGCATTCTCCTGTTGAGCAAACCAAATGATCTGCTGGCACTGTCATTTTTACTTTGAAGTTTCCGAAAGCAAGCGCAAATTCCCCTCTTCCTAAAAACTGTTTATTTTGCCAACCCTGAAAATCGCTGTAAACGCACATGCGCGGATACCATTGTGTGAGTGTAAACAGATAATTGTCATCTTCCGCAAAATATTCGTAACCACCCCGTCCGCCGTATTTGATGCGGTTAATCATTTTGTAATGCCACTTAATCCTGAATTTAACTTTGCCTTTTGAAGCAAGTGGTTTAGGAAGATCAATACGCATCATGGTTTCATTAATTGTAAACTTTAATGGTTTTCCATTTTCATCCAGAACCGCGTCAATCTTATCACCTAAACCAGCCAGGTTTTCTTTTGTTTTTAAAGCATTTATTGCAGCCTCTGTTACCGGCTCTGTAATTGTGTTCTGATCAATGTTATGCACAAATGAATTAGGATCGTGCTGGTTCTCATCCAACTGTAGCCATAGGTAAGTCAATACATCCGGTGAGTTATTATGATAGGTTACAGTTTCGGTTCCAATTACTGATAGATTTTTTTCGTCTAATGTTACATCAATATCATAATCCGCGCGTTGCTGCCAGTACTTGCTTCCTGGTGCTCCTGAAGCCGAACGGTACTCGTTAGGGGTGGGTAAAATTGTCCCAAGTTGTTCAAATTTATTTCCGTGGTTTGACTGTGCATTGTTTTGAATATTCTGGGCATTAAGTGTAATGCAAAATAAGCTTGCAACTGCACTTAGGATTTGAATTTTTTTATTGATCATCATAATGTAATGGTGGTTAAAAGTAGGCAAAAATCAGCAATAGCGTATTCCCCCAAAGGGGTGAAAACAGGGAGTTACCCTTTAATATTTGATTAGCTTCATCCTGGCTTGTTTAAGGATTCAAAAGTATCTGAGTTTAAAAATTCTCAATTTAGAAAGCTTCGGTCCTTTTGTTTAACTTCGGCAACATGAAGCGATTTTTTAAGGTAATAAAAAAGAGCATAATTTTTCTTTTTGTATTAATGATTTGTTCATTTGCAAAACACCCTTTCTATCTTGGAGTAACAGATATTAAATACAATGCAAAAGAAAAAACACTTCAATCATCGGTTAAGCTGTTTACTAATGATCTTGAAGAGGCCTTGGGAAAACTTTACAAACAAAAAGTAGATTTAATAAACGGCCAGGATAAAGAAAAGCTTAACAGCCTCCTTTCCGATTACCTGAAAAGCAGGTTAATTGTAAAAGTTAACGGAAAACTTCAGCTTTTTACATTTTTAGGTTTCGAACATGAGGCTGACGCGGTATGGATGTATCTTGAATTTAAAAACTGTCCAACCCCAAAAAAGGTAGAGGTTAGTAATTCTCTTCTATATGATTTTGTTAAAACCCAAACTAATATTGTGCATTGCGAGGTTAACGGCAACAAGAAAAGCGCAAAAGTTAGTAATCCTGAAAAAACACTGATCTTTCAATTTTAGTTATTCATAAAATGTTCGTCGACGTTATTTCCAATTTCATGAAACACTTTCAAATTCTCATGAATGAAAAATGGCATTTTATCGTTGAAAAACTTCTTTTTACTACCAAATTTGCCTTTTTTCGCTAACATTTCTATAAAAAACCTTAAAAAGCAGATAAATGTTAATAACTTTTACCCTCATAATAGGGAGAAGGACTTGCATTTTTTCAAAAAAAGCCAATCTTTGCAAAAGTCTTATCATAATGAGAAAGGTATTTTACATATTGTCAATCAGTTGCATGACCGTTTTAACGGTTGGGGCGGCTCCCTTTTTCTCACCGGACGATGGAACCAAAAAAGCCGGCGACGATAAGAAAGCCAAGGTGAAACGCGACGACACCACTAAGCAGGTTATTGCTCACGAACATTTAACAGAAACTGAAATGGAAGAAGAGTCTGATACAACACAGATTCTTTTCCCAAGCCATGATTTATACGCCAGTTGGGATACCACCTCGGCGCATCCTTATAATTTTAACGAATCATTTAAAGTTGATAGTGTTGTTTTAACGTTAACAGAACCAAGTGATTGTGGTTTTTCAATGCCGGTAAAAGGTAATATTACCAGTGATTTTGGCTGGAGGAAATACCGTCCGCATTACGGCACTGATATCGACCTTGAAACCGGGGACTCTGTTGCTTCCGCGTTTGATGGAATGGTTCGTCTTGCCAAATATTATTACGGCTATGGTAATTGTATTATTATACGCCACGCCAATGGATTGGAAACAGTTTATGGGCATCTTTCTAAAATAATGGTTGAAGCGGGGCAAACTGTAACTGCAGGCAGCGTTATTGGTTTGGGAGGAAATACCGGCCGATCTTTTGGCAGCCATTTACATTTTGAAATGCGTTATCTGGGGCAGGCTTTGGATACCGAAGATTTTGTAGATTACTCTAACGGAAAATTAAAGTCAAATCTTTTTACCTTAAGGAAATCGGATGTTGAAAATAAGTATGACTTGCGTGCTTTACACTCACGTCATAAAAGAGATATAGGTCTTGCCCGTGCGGAAAAAAAATCGGGTAAAGGGGGAAAGGCCGTAAGGGGAGTTTACAAAATCAGAAAAGGAGACACTCTTGGTGCAATAGCAAGACGTAATCACACAACTGTAAAAGCGTTATGTAAAAAGAATGGCTTAAAGCCAACCTCAAAACTTCGTTTAGGTCAGAAGCTTAGAATTTAATTTCGCAGCCTGGTAACAGGACTTTTAATTTTTCAATCTCTTCAGGTGGTATTGGATTTCCCCGAAGGTCCAAAAGTGTAAGATTTTCGAGTTGCGAAATGCTGTCGGGTATTTTTTCAATCTTATTTCCTCTTAAAGAAATAAATCTTAGTTTTTTTGCTTTGTAGATTTCAAAAGGTATTTTGGAAAGAAAGTTGTTTTCTACAATCAGAACTTCCAGATTTTGCAGGCGTTCAAAATGTTTAGTTAGATAAAACGTATTGGTGTTTGAAAGGCTGAGATAATTTAGCATAGGCAGCCTGAACAACTGTTTTGGAAAACTGTCCATTACACAGTTTTCAAAACTCACATCTTTCAGGTTTTTTAAAAAATGAAAAGTTGCCGGAAGCTTTAAGGTATCATCTGTATTTCCGAATTTAAGGGTTTGAAGTTTGTTTAAATATGCAATCTGCGCGGGGATACTGTCTATCTTGGTGTGCTGCAGTTCAATGTAATGAAGGTTATAAAAAGGCTTAAGGTTTGGGGGGAAAGTAGTAAACTTATTATTGTAAGAAGCAAAATAAATGAGGTTAAACAAAGCATCAAAATTCTTTGGATAAACAGTTACTTCATTGGTGCTCAGTTTCAGCGCCTGAAGATCTGTTAACTTATAAAGTTTATCGTAAAGTTTCGGATCCAGTTTTTTAAAACTCAGATCAAGTTTATAAACCTTTTTCTCAATTCCTATCGCGGTTTTAAGATCGGTATAAACTTCACTGCCCATGGGGCCGTATTTGTCAAATTCTTTTTGACCCAATGCGGTTGTGCAGATTAAAAGGGGAATAAAAAAACGTTTGAACATCCTATTTGGTTTGAGTTTTGTTTCTGGATGATTCAGCTTCCTTTGGTTTCTGTGTAGCCTTCGAAGTTGCCGGGTTACAAACTTTACAGCCTTCGAAGCCTCGTTTAAGCGCCTCATTTAATTCAATTCCTTTTTTACCTGTTTTTGCAACACTACAGTTTTTAGTGTGATATTTTTTTCCTGATTCGGAAATATAAACAGTTTGTGATTTAAGTTTTGTAAAGGTGAGTAATAGCAATATCGCTATTATGCGCAGGTGCATTTTTTCCATAATTAAAAAAAGTACTTTTTTTTAAGGATGTCAATTGATTTTATTAGCAGTAACTAACAGCTTAGGGTCTGTATTTGCTTTTGCTTAAAATCTTTTGGGCGTCATTCTCAGCCATTAATTGCTCAAGAGTTGCATCATTATTTTTCATGTAACTTCTTACAATCTGAAGTCCAACCCACATTGCAATTCTTGGGGGGCACTCTTTGCTAATGGCTCCGGTAAAAGGGCCTTCTGAAGTTAACTCCTGAACGTTGCGCATATTGTTTTCGTAGAGCCTGTTTTTTTCGGCAAAATAACCCCACAGGTTTTTCTCATTATCCCTGCAGTATTCAATTTGTTTGCTGCTGTAAGCAAGAAGCAGAGTGTCGTTAATTTCAGGTAGCAGCGCGTTTACGGCGTAATAAATCTTCCCATAAAAAATAGTATGGTATAATAAAGTATTGGTAGGATTAGCATTATCAAATTCGGTTATCATCCAACCTCTTAAAAGGTCGGGCAAAATATTATGTTCGTTCATGTAATGGGTGCGGTACTGCGGTAATTGCAGCATCTTGTAATACATGGAAGTATCACCCAGATACATATCCAAACCTGTTACAAGAACGCTGTCGGTATAAGCAGATGCAAAATTCCATCCCGTAACACAGGTAATATACTTTTTAGGTAGTTTTCTATTTGGAAAATGATATTTAAATCGCTTGATGCAATCAGTAAGCTCGGGTAGAAGTGATTCAATTTTTGATTTTGTGTACACCTGTTTTACCTGTTTGTAGCACCCCTGTATATCTTTATCACTAATAAAGGAAAGAATCTTTGTTTTGTATAAAGAATCTGAAGTCCCTCCTCTTGTTAAAAAGCTCGCGAGATAATGCTCGTAAAACATGCCGTATTCCGCACGAATTTTTTGACTTTTCTCATTAAAGTTTTGCGGTGTTAAAGAGAATAGATCTTCATCAAGTCGATGGAGGGTAAGTGGCGGAACAGAAACGTCACTAATATCAACATCAAGTTTATCGGATGTGCAGGAACTTATTAATAAAATAAATCCTAAACCTGTAATAAACCTTTGCATCATACCGTAAATTTTTATCTTTGTAAAATTAATCTATAAAAAATTGATGATGAAAAAGTTTTTTTACACGATTGCATCTGTTTCTATATTAGCCTCTGCAGCTCTTGCACAGGAGCCTGCCAAAGATAATGAATTTGATAAGAAATTCAGGTTTGGTATTCGCGCAACGCCGCAACCTTCCTGGATTAAAAGCGATAATAAGAATTCGAGCGGAGCCGGGGCTGTTTTTGGTTTTGGTTTTGGCCTGATTGCGGAATTTAAATTTTCTAATATTGTTCATTTCTCAACAGGTATAGGTGGTGATTTTGAGGGGGGGTATATTAATTACCGCAACGATAACGAATTTACTGTTAATGCAGTGGTAAATAGTGAAGGTGAATATGTTGAGGCTAAGGATGGTTTAAAACTTAGCGAATACGCTCTTAAAAATGGTAATACTCAATACCAGGTAAAAGACCGCAAATACAAAACAACTTTTGTTACTATCCCTGTTTTATTAAAAATGATGACGCAAGAGTACAGTGGCTTAAAATATTTTGCCGTTTTTGGTGGTGAAATTGGAATCAGAGCAGGAATTAAAGCAAATGATACTTATGTTTCGGGTTTAAAAACAACTGTTACCGGAACAACTACCAGTACCCAGGAAGTAAGTTCGGGTGATTTATCCCTTGAAAACATTAACCTTGGCAAAGACGCTTCATTTGCTCCTTTTCGCGTTGGTATGAATCTGGGAATGGGGACCGAGTACCGTCTCGGAGGAAGTACTTCAATTGTTTGTTCAGTAAATTACTTTCAATCCTTTACTAATTTAATGCGGAAAGACAGTAAGTTTTTAGTGAAAGGTGCCGATACAAAATACGATCCTATTGAGGACAAATACGATTTCAGTCCTTTAAACCAGGGTTTATTTATGCGTGCTGTAAGAATAAACATAGGTATTATGTTCTAAAGAAATTTAATTAATAAAAGCCGCTCCTCAAGGGCGGCTTTTTTTATTTCAAAAAACAGGAGTTTTTGCTAAAAATCGATTAAAATCCATTGATTTTGTGAAAAATCGGGTCAAAAAACTCTTTTTTAAATGAAAAATACCATTACTTTTGCCCCCAACTAACTACTAAACTTAACAACAATGAAATTAAACGAAATTCAGGACCTTATTAAATTTGTCTCAAAAAGCGGAGTAAGTGAGGTAGAGTTGGAGACAAAGGAAATAAAGATAGTAATAAGAACTCCCAAAAACGCACCGGTTGTTATGCAGACAGCCCCTGTTATTACTGCGCCGGCAATAACCACACCGGTAACACATGTTCAGCCGGTAGCAACCCCCGTTACAACCCCGGCAGCGGAAACCAAAACCCCGGTAAACACTACAACCCCGGCAAACGACGAATCTAAATACATTACAATAAAATCTCCAATGATCGGTACTTTCTACCGTTCGCCAGGTCCGGATAAACCTACTTTTGTTAACGTTGGTGATGAAGTAGCTCCTGGCAAAACAGTTTGTATCATTGAAGCTATGAAACTTTTCAATGAAATTGAAAGCGATATAAAAGGAAAAATCGTAAAAGTGCTTGTTAACGATGCAACTCCGGTTGAATACGATCAGCCGCTTTTCCTTGTAGATCCTTCGTAAGTAATGATAAGTGTTAATTTTAATGATAAATGATGGTAAACCTCTTTATCTTAATTCAACATTTATAATTTATAATTTAAAATTTCAAAAGAGTGTTTAAAAAAATATTAATAGCCAATCGTGGCGAGATAGCTTTACGCATAATCCGCACCTGCCGCGAAATGGGAATTAAAACGGTTGCCGTTTATTCAACAGCAGATAAAGACAGTTTACATGTAAAGTTTGCTGATGAAGCGGTTTGTATAGGACCTCCTCCCAGCAAGGACAGTTACCTGAACATGGCCAGTATTATTGCTGCCGCTGAAATAACCAATGCGGACGCAATACATCCGGGTTATGGTTTCTTAAGTGAGAATGCGAAATTCAGCGAGATCTGTCGTCAGAATAAAATAAAATTTATTGGCGCTAGTCCTGAGATGATCAACCAGATGGGGGATAAGAGTAATGCCAAGGCAACCATGATTAAAAACGGGGTTCCTTGTGTTCCTGGTTCTGATGGATTGCTGGAAAGTGTTGAAGAAGGAATTACTCTTGCGAAAAAAATAAAATATCCGGTTATTATTAAGGCAACAGCGGGCGGTGGTGGTCGCGGTATGCGCATTATCTGGAAAGAAGAAGATTTTCAGGCGGCTTGGGACAGTGCTACTACTGAGGCAGCGGCGGCTTTTGGCAATGGCGCCCTTTATATGGAAAAATATATTGAGGAACCCCGCCATATTGAAATTCAGATTGTGGGAGACCAGCATGGTAAGGCTTGTCACTTAAGTGAAAGAGATTGTTCAATTCAGCGTCGTCACCAAAAACTGGTAGAGGAAACTCCTTCTCCGTTTATGACAAAAGAACTGCGTGATGCAATGGGTGAAGCTGCCGTTAAAGCTGCGCTTGCCATTAATTACGAAGGTGTTGGTACTGTTGAGTTTTTAGTGGATAAGCACAGGAATTTTTATTTCATGGAAATGAATACGCGCATCCAGGTGGAGCATCCGATAACAGAAGAAGTAATTAATTACGACTTGATACGCGAACAAATACTGGTTGCAGCAGGCGTACCTATTTCAGGAAAGAATTATTTTCCTGAATTACACGCTATTGAATGTCGTATCAATGCTGAAGATCCATTCAAGAACTTTACCCCTTCACCAGGAAAAATTACAACATTACATACACCAGGAGGTCATGGCATACGTGTAGATTCACATGTTTATAGTGGTTATACTATTCCGCCAAACTATGATAGTATGGTTGGGAAATTGATTACCGTAGCGCAAACCCGCGAAGAAGCCATTGCCAAGATGCACCGTGCATTAAGCGAATATGTGATTGAAGGAGTAAAAACAACCATTCCCTTTCATTTAAAACTCATGCAAAACGAAGATTTCAAAAAGGGAAATTACACAACCAAGTTTCTTGAGACCTGGGATTTTAAAGCGTAGTTTGTATACTTAATATAAAGTAAAAAGCGCCACAGTCTAACTGCGGCGCTTTTTTATCTTCTAAGCTTCTGATGAGTGAAGGCTTAGAAGACTTTGTTTTTATTATTTGCCTTGCTTATATAATTTAAAAACGCGTGCCAGATCACAACTTTTTCTTAATTTGTTATTACTCAAAGCATTGATGAAAGACAGATATAACTTGTATGTTCAGGCGAATCTACAGGTGAGAAAAAGAAATAACCAGGTAAAGCTAATGTCATTTACAATAGACGCGCTCTATAAACTAAACTGAGGTTGAAGTGATCCGAGAAAAAAAATCTCTGTATGGGAAAATTAATCACAGAATGATAAACCATGATTTTCTAAGTGTTTGATTTACAATCTGCGGATTTTTGGAATAGTACTTGCTTTAGTATAATTAGAAATTAACCAATACATACTGGCCCGGGGCCTAATGAAAAGGTTGAAATAGTATGGTGTCGTTAGAGTGCTAACATGCCATAACCAAAAGCTACTATAACAATAGTAGCTTTTGTCTTTTAATCAATATCCAAAGTTTTTAAGTCTGTTATCGCTGCTTCGCCAGTCTTTATCCACTTTTACAAAAAGTTCAAGATAAATCTGTTTTTGAAAAAACGTTTCAAGGTCTTTTCTGGCCTGAGAGCCCACTCGCTTGAGCGCTTCTCCTTTATTGCCAATGATTATGCCTTTCTGGCTATCACGTTCAACAAGAATGTCGGCCTGTATCCGAATAATATTTTCTTCTTCCTTAAACGAGTTAACTATTATTTCAACGCTGTAAGGGACTTCTTTTTTATAGTTAAGCAATATTTTTTCGCGGATCATTTCACTAACAAAGAATCGTTCTGGCTTATCGGTAAATTCATCTTTGTTATAAAACGCTTCACCAGGAGGAAGTAATTCAATGATACGCTCCATAACTTTGTCAAGATTGAATTTCTGCAAAGCGGAAATAGCGATAATCTCAGCGTTTGGTAGTTTTTCTTTCCATTCTAAAACTTTTTGTTCCAGTTTTTCCTGTGTGACAATATCCACTTTATTGATGAGCAAAAGAATAGGTGTTTGCGTCTTTTGAAGTTTTTTAAGGTATGATTCTTCAAGCTGTATATCTTCAAAAATATCTGTGATAAGTAGAAAAAGATCCGCATCTGTGAAAGCGGTTACAACAAACTGCATCATTTTTTCCTGCAGTTTATAAAGAGGCTTGATTATACCCGGCGTATCGCTAAAAACAATCTGGTAATTTTCGCCGCTAACAATTCCCATAATGCGGTGTCTTGTGGTTTGGGCCTTTGAAGTGATGATGCTGAGGCGTTCACCTACCAGAGCATTCATGAGGGTTGACTTTCCAACGTTTGGACAACCTATAATATTTACGAATCCCGCTTTATGCACTGTTTTTGTGATATGTTAATAAGATTTATTTGTTTTACAAAGAAACTAAATATATCTTTGCGGCACCAAAAATTATCAGTCAAGTGTTTAAATGAAACTGATAAATTTCGGAACAGAGTGCGGGATAGAGCAGGGGTAGCTCGTTGGGCTCATAACCCAAAGGTCGTTGGTTCGAATCCATCTCCCGCTACCAACAAAAACCCAGACGAATAGTCTGGGTTTTTTATTTCAACCAGGTTTCAATACTGATTGAATACATCACTCGTTTCTTACAGAAGAAATATTAATTTACTCAGAATGAACTGCCAGTAAAGGCGTATGCGTATGGTAAGCTAATTTTCTGCTTAGGCTTGTACCAAACAGCCTGGAGAAAAAATTATGGTGTTGTGGTGAAACTACAAGCAGGTCTATCGATCTTTGAAGGATATACATTTCCAGCTGGTCCTCCACATTTCCCGGAGGCAAAACAGTATGCGAAATTGAATTCAGTCCTGATTTTTCGCTGGCTTTCTGTGCAAATACTTCCATCATGTCTTTACTGTATTGTTCCGAATTATCTGAAACATGTAAAAGTGAAATGTGCGCCTTAAATGGTTTAAACAGATCTATTATTTTTTTCAATAAAGTGAAATCACCTTCATGGTAATCTGTTGCCATCACAATGTTTTGTAGCTTGTGAAAATGGCAATTTTCCGGAACTGCAAAAACAGGACACTCAGCTTTTTCAATTACAGCTGCCGTATTTGTCCCAATTATTCCCTGAGGTAAATTTGATGCGCCTTTGGTTCCAATCACTATCAGGTCAACTTTTTCCTTATCACTCACTTCAAGTATTGAATCTACTATCAACTCGTATTCACTTCGAGTTTGGCAGCTTACTCCCTCGGCTTTTACCCGTGTAGCAAGAACTTTTAATTTCTTCTCAGATTCATTACGGGCTTCTTTAATCTCCGCAGCTGTTGAATCAAACGAAACATACCCGCTTGCATATTTAATGTCAAAAACATTCAGCAGGATTATTTTTGACTTCATTTTTTTTGATAGTTCTATCGCAAAATTTAGCGCGTTATCTGCGTTTGCTGAGAAATCTGTCGGAACCAGTATTGTTTTCATAATCTTTTGTTCTTTATTCAAAATTACCTACGAAGTCCTGTTACAGTAGTGATAATATTCACCAAAAAGGATGATTTGAATTCTAAAAAAAGCAAGTAAATAAAGGCCATTATCTCCGTGTGATGCTTATCACCGAACTTCATATAGTCCAATCGACTCGGTTTAGGATAAAGGGCGACTCGTTAGAAGTTGAGCTTCAAAATTGTTTATTTTCTTTTACTTTTCCTTAGATGAAAAGTAAAAAAAATCAAGGCGCTCAGCCACGGGCCAGCCTACCGTGTATTTGAGGGCGACTAACTATACACCCCACGGATAGGTCTCAGGCATTTGAAGTCCTTCTGGTTTAATATGAAGTGAATGCAAGGCTTGCGTTTTATCCAAAAATATAAATGCTTCGTAACGCGATGGTATTACACTGGGAACATAATTCCCAAACTCATAATCAGGATCATAAACAACACCAATAGCTCTGTGTCCAATTGGTGATTTTAAATTCTTAATATCCTTTGAAAGTATTAATTTGTTATGTGCACCCGTTTCGTGTAGCAAATGCTCCCAGCTGCCGGGTTTAGCTTTTGGCACAACCATTTTTTCCATTTCTCCTCCCCAATGATAGGCAGCCATAACGCTTCCTTCATACGAACCAAATCCTACCCTAACAACGCCTTCTTTATCGTGTTCTTCCTTTACTAATTGTCCTACATTAATGAGGCCACTTTTTTTCATGTCTGTTGCTCTTGCGTCACCAATATGGGTGTTATGTTCCCAAACAATTACTTTAGCGTCTTTTCCATGAAAATCCATAAGCCTGTTCAGTGTTTCCGACATGTGCCTGTCGCGGATATTCCATGAAGCTTCTCCGCCACGCATCATAACCTGGTAGTATCTTTCCGCATTAACTGCCACCAAAGCGTTTTGTTCTGCACTGAAAACTGCTTCATGATCTGTATTATACATCGTCATTCGGTTACGGATATTTGAAAGCATGGTTTCAACTTCTTGTTCACATGATTCCGAAAGTCCGTATTTCCTGTCAGCATATGAAAATCCTTCGCGCACATTATAAGGTTCAAAGCATTCCATTGCTTTAATAACAGACTTTAATGCCATGGGATCTGTTTTCTCAAGATACTTGGTAATTGCTTCCATCGATTCCCAAAGGCTGTAAACATCAAGTCCATAAAATCCTATTTTTTTTGCAGATGGAAGTCTGTTATTGTATTTATGGAGCCATTCTGTAAGTGCCACCATTTCCCAGTTAGCCCACATCCAGGTTGGCCAGCGGTTGAAGGCATGCAATACATCTACCGCATCTTGCCCGGCATCCTGATATCCTTTTATGTAGCGATTTACCCGATAACAATCCGGCCAGTCGCCTTCAACGGCTATGAACGAAAAATTTTTCTCTGCAATAAGACGTTTAGTAAAGTGCATCCGCCATGTATAATATTCATGGGTGCCATGGGTAGCTTCGCCTAACAACACATATTTCGCGTCACCAATCTCATCCATTAATGAATTAAGTTCCTGTGCATTCGTTAACAGGTGCGATGCTTCCTCTATCTGATTTACTGTATCAGCAGGATAATTTATCAACTTAGATTTTCCGTCCATATTTTTATATATTTTTTTAATTACGGTATCACTTCAAATTACTTTGGGTTAAAAAAGATTTCTGTGACAACTGCCGTACAAGAATGTGATTTTTAAACCCGGTAAATTCACATTTTTAATTCCCTGCAAACTTTAATCCCGGGGTGGCAAGTTATTTTAAAAGCAAATAAGGGTAAGAAAAACCACGCTTTATATAACTTGCATCAACAAATATTTTAATGTTGCTTTCTACAGTTTTTTCGTTGTATGTTGTTCGGGTCAGGACACTATCAGCTTAAACGAAATAATAGTAAAAGCTTTTCCTGGTGAGCGTACGATGTTGCGATTACCATCTTCCGCCATAGTTATAGGAAACCCTGCTGTTAAAAATCAAACCGGCCAATCATTTGTTCCTGTATTAAACACTGTGGCGGGCGTGCGGATGGAAGAACGTTCTCCCGGCAGTTACAGGCTTTCTATTCGTGGAAGTCTTTTACGTTCTCCTTTTGGAATCAGAAATATTAAAGTGTATCTGGATGAATTTCCGCTCACAAATGGAGGCGGGGAGACTTATTTCAATCTGTTGGATGTTAATTGTGTTCATTCGCTTGAAGTTCTGAAAGGACCAGATGGTAGTTTGTTTGGAGCAAATTCAGGAGGTGTACTTCGTATAAATACTTTTAATAGCAAATCAGATACTACAATCGCTACAATAGGATTACAGGGAGGCTCTTATGGATTATCCGGCGATAACATTTCGGTTCGGCACTTAACCACTAAAAATATTTTTTCATTTAAACAGGCCTGGCTCCATTGTAATGGATACAGGGAAAACAGCGCAATTAACAGAAACTATTTTCAGTTAGCAAATCATTTTAATTATGGCAGGGGATCACAGCTCAGATTTTTTTCTTTTTACTCGGATTTGAATTACAAAACTCCCGGAGGCCTCACTTTTTTACAATACAATGAAAACCCGGGAATGGCGCGGCCGGCAACAAACATCTTTCCGGGCGCAATTGATCAAAAAGCCGGTATATTAAATAAAACCGTTTTTGCAGGCCTTACAAATGATTTGAAAATTTTGGACCGGATACGGAATGTTACTTCGGTTTTTGGTTCCGGAACACGATTTGAAAACCCATTTATAACTAACTATGAAATAAGAAATGAAATGAACGGAGGAGCGCGTACATGGTTGGAACTGAAAAATAAAAGTGAAGAAATAAAACTGACTTTTAACATTGGAGGAGAGCTTCAATATTTCAAATCAAAAATATTTAACTACGATAATAATCTTGGAGTTAAGGGTGTGTTGCGAATAGAAGATTATGCAGATATTATTCAAACATTCGGATTTGTACGACTGATAACAGATTATTACAATAAATTAATCTTTGAAACTTCATTAAGCTACAATTATAATCAGTTTAGTTTTTTTCGTCAGTATCCTTTTTCTTCTGTTCATAATAATAAAACTTTACAGCCAGCATTAATGCCAAAGTTTGCTTTATCACTTCTTGTATCCGGAAATATGGCTCTGCGCTTTCTTATTAGCAAAGGATATTCTCCTCCAACTGTTCAGGAAATTCGTTCATCAACCAACGAAATCAATTTATCCCTTCAGGCGGAAAAAGGTTGGAATTATGAAACAGGTTTAAGGTTTGTTATTTCTGATGGAAAATTAATATGGGATGTTTGCGCTTTCCATTATCAGTTATCGGATGCAATAGTTCGCAGATTAAATGCCGCGGGGCAGGAATATTTTATGAATGCCGGAAACACTTTTCAGGAAGGGATCGAATCTCAGTTAACTATTAATGTAATCAGGCGTCGTAATGTAAAATTTATTCGCGCTTTTCGGATAACCAATGCTTATACACTAAGTTATTTCAAGTTTGGAAATTATCAAACAGGCAATAATACTATTTCAGGAAACGATTTAACGGGTGTTCCGCGTAATGTTTCCTTAACAGGTATAACAGTTTCATTTCCATTTAATTTATATTTTTTCGCTCAGTATAATTTTACAGATCGTATTCCTTTAACAGATTCAAATTCAGATTATGCGGATTCCTATAATCTTGTACTGGTTAAAGCTGGTTGGGGTTTTATATTAAAAAAACTAATAGTTGATTTCAGTACAGGGGTTGATAACCTTCTTAATGAAAAATACAGTCTGGGTAATGATCTTAACGCTGCCGGAGGCCGCTATTATAATGCCGCGCCTTTACGTAACTATTTTTTTAGAGCAGTAATTAATATTTAATTTTATTTGACCTAACGGTTTTCATTTTATTCCATAAAGAAGAAAATTGCAGCGATAATCTCTCAAAAAAAACAGGTTCATTTGAATTTTGATTTTCATCCTCTTTATTATTTTCAATAGTTGAAAATGATTCAACATTCCAAAATGCGGCGCGAATATAAACGCAAAGTATGTAGCAGTTTTGAATTGCCCACAAGCCATTTACAATTGTGGCTAACAAAAAGTCTGACTTACCGGAAAATGCGGGCCCTATGTTTATCAATAATCCGAAAACGGTTAGCGCAACAATTGTTATATGCGGCCAGGCATATCTGAAAGGATGTGCCTTTTGCCTTGATTTTGGCGTAACATGAAACTTTAATTTTTTTCCTGATAATACTTTTATCATAGCCTGAAGATTTAACCAGAATAAACAAATGTGATATTGCTTTCCTCTTTTTTGTGAAATACCCCACGATCCAGCGATTTCAGTTAGTTTTATAGATATGAAAAAAGGCATGAAAAATATAAAAAAATCTTTTGTATCACATGTAACTGGCATGATGTGCGTGTAAAAAAATAAAAGTGGACTTAGTAAAAACACTATTGTCCACACGCATGAAAAATACGACCATACTGAATTAAAATAACATATCTTCTGTCGCCAGGTTAAACCTTTTTTAAGTAAAGGATTATCCCTGATAGCGATATCAATTGAACCTTCGGCATAACGAGATCGCTGCTTTACAAACGAATCAATATCCTGGGGCGAGAGTAATTTACTTTCAACGTAAGGATGCATCACACTTTGCCATTTGTGCTTAATGTCGCTGTGCAAAACCATAGATGTGTACAAATCTTCGGATGCGTGAAATCTGAAAGGCGTAACTGTTGTATTTTTTATAATTTCATATTCTTCAATTTTTATTTTTTCAGGTTCGCCGCTTTTTTGCTGACTTATTTTTGAGAGTTTTTGTTTGAGTGAATCTGCAAATGATTCAAGGGCTGAAGCCATTACTGCCTCTCTGCGGTGTACTGAACCAGCGCCACAGCAGAAAGATGCGTTGTGATTATTTCTTTTTCTTTGAATAACCTGATAAAACTGCCGGGGGTCGCTTCCGTAAATGTCTTCACCGGTTTTTAAATTAAACGTTAACGTTTTAATTATTTTTTTTAAAAATGGCGAACGTATATTAGCAACTTTAATAATATAAGTGCTGAGTGGAATTGCTTCAGTAGTATCGTAAAACCACTGGCAGGTTTGAACCCACGCGACTTTGTGATTCCTGAAATACCCAAGAGTATTTTGAAGAAACCGTGGAAATGGTCTGGTGTCTGCATCCAATATCACAAATAGATCCCCGGATGAGTGAGCCAGTCCGTTTTTTAAATTCCCCGCTTTAAAACCAAGATTATTTTCTCTTGTTACATAAATTACGCCTTCTTCGTGACAGAGTTGTTTAATGTTTTCCCTGTTGGGGTTCCGGCCATCGCGTCTGCCATCATCGAGCACATATATTTTTATCTCCACATCGGGGTAAGGATACTCTACTGCCTTTGCATCTTTTATTGTATAACGCAGCAGTTCAGCTTCTTCATTAATTGTGGCAATAAATACATCAATCCTCAATGGTCTGTCTGCAATTCCTTCCAGTTTTTCAATATCTGATAAATAATGCGGGGCAGGTAGTCTTTCAGCGTCTTTGCTTTTCCACATATCAAAAATGAAAAAGAAAATGCTCACGAAAGATATTGTTTCAGCTATTGCGAGTGTTAAGGAAAACCAGAGGGCATCGTAATTAATTGAAAATGCCCATCTCCAGCAGATATAAAGTAATCCAAAAAAGGTTGTGAGTATGCCTGCCGCCTGAAATAAAAGAATCCTTATTGGCTTTTCTATTACGGGTTCGTAAGGCTTACGGTGTTCAAACTTATTAAAGTAAAATTGCTTCATTAAAAACGCATCATCCAACAGTGGCTGCTTTAAAGTATTGTTATTAAAGATGTACCAGCTTCACAGGCATTGAGCTGTTTATTTTTTTCCCAGAATGTGGCAATATTGCCAATTCATTATTGTTTTGGCGACAATATTAAAATAAACTGCGTCTCGTCATCACTACTCATATAAAGATTTCCCCTAAGATCGGCTTGTAATCCTACCGGCCTTGCCCATCCTTTTTTTGCTCCGGGTGGTAAAAATCCTGTAATAAAATCGGAAACGGCCGTAACATAATTTTTGTTAAAGTGAAGATATACAACTTTGTAACCTGTTGGTGTTTCTCTATTCCACGATCCGCGGTAAGAAACAAAGGCTCCGTTGTCATACGGTTTTTTAAATGATTTGTTTGAAAATTCTATTGCCATTGGCGCTGAATGTGCCTGCACCAAAGCAGCCGGAGCTTTCATTTTTTTTACAAGAGCGCTGTCCTTTGAAGTTATTGGTAAAATTTTTCTATAATCATTGTTTGCGTTAAAATCAAAGTAAACCTGATGCCCGTATGCGAAGGGAAATCCGTAAAACCCATCTTTTTCTATTTTATCTATCCATTCAGGAGGAATATCATCGCCCAAACGATCACTGCCATTATTGGTAGCCCACAAATCTCCGGTATGTGGATTAATTGTCATACCAACACAATTTCGGGTTCCGGATGCAAATATTTTTTTATTCTTTCCATTAATATCAAATTCGTATATAACTGCCCTGTCGTCTTCGCGGCAAACATTACATGAGGAACCAACGGAGAGGTAAATTTTCTTTTTCGCGTCATCAAATACAACTGTTCTAGTAATATGGCCGCCAAGAAGTTTATTCCTATCCGTAATATCGTCAATAAAAACTGAACGATCTTCGAATATGCCATCTTTGTTATTATCGATAAACTTCAAAACTTTATTCTCTTCGGCTACATACATTGCGCCGTTGTAAAATTTAACGTCGTGACCATTCGCATTTTTTGCCGCAACAATAACCGTGTCGGCAATATTGTCGTGATTTTTGTCTGGTAATGCAAGTACCTCTTCACTGTGTAAATTTGCAACATACAGCACGCTATCAGGTCCCCAGGTCATAAAACGGCATTTTGAAACCCTTCCTGCATAAAAAATACTGGCCCTATAACCTTGCGGAATATTAACTGTATAATTAAAAGGAAGCGCTTCCTTAAATTTTTGTGGTACAATTAATTCCTGTTGAATCAATTTAATATCCTTTACAGGAGTAAGTTTTACTGTTTCCGGCTGCTTTACAGTGCCTGACTGACCTGAGCAGTTAAAAGCAAAAACTAAAGGGATAAAAAATTTCAATATGGTATTTATTTTGTATTGCATCATTTGAATTTACAATCATTTGCATCAGGCAAATGTTGTGCCGCCTCATTAATTAATAAAAAAAAGTGAGCCAATGAGAGTTATTATTTTTTTGATTACAATATGTGTTGTTAACCACTCTGTAGCCCAGCGCATATCTCCATATTTTTTTGCGCAGAATGCCTGGATGCCGGATTCGCTGGGTAATGTGAAAGATTGTACAGGAGAGCCGTATGGTTTAAAATGCAAATTGTGGGGGAAAATAAATCAGAACAACACCTGGGAAAAAGTAAGGCAAAGCGGCGTAAAACTCGTAAGGCTGGGAGGCGAGCATGCCGATGAAAACAAGCCAACACGCCATCAGTATATTCAATTGATTGATTCTGCGAGATCGAAAGGTATAGAGCCCCTTTTGCAGGTTTCTTATAACAATAATTTTTACGCGGCAGATTCCGCTGCTGAATTGGTTAGATACGTTAATGTGATTATGAAAAGAAATGTAAAGTTCTGGAGTATTGGAAACGAACCTGATGTGCGCGCTCCCAATGGTTACGGATATTTCACAGCTTCTCCAATTGCCGATTACACAAAACTGTTTGCAACAAAAATGAAAGCTGTGGATTCAACAATTATTACACTTGGCCCCGAATTGTCCTACTATAATATTAAAAATAATCTGATACAGGAATTAACGCATGCCGGCGGCTTTTATGATATTACAGGAAAAGTTCCGGGGCATACCTATTATTATCTCGACATTATTACATTCCATTCGTATCCATTTTCAGGAAAACAAACCAGGGCAGAGTTGATCTCTAACCTCCGGGATCCCTGGCATATATCTCATATGCTGGATGAATTGAAAGTAAGATTGGATTCCTGTAATCAATATCACAAACGCGAAGGAAAAAACACGATGAAAATTGCGCTGACAGAAACGAACATGAACTTTAAAAATCCGGAAGATCCAGATCTTGGTGCTCACGGATTTATTGCCGGTCAGTTCTGGTGCGAGTTGATGGCTGTGGGAATAGAAAGAGGGCTGGAGTTTGTTGCTTTTTGGAGTATAATTGAAAATTCGCTTGGGTATATAGATGAAAAAACAGGAAAATTATGGCCTACTTATCATCATTATAAATTAATGGCCGATCATATAAAAGGAACTTATTATAAAAACGAAATCACCGAGGGCGTCAAAGACCTGAAAGTGATTGCCGCCGCCGATTCAAATTACATTTCTTTGATACTGCTTAACCAAAAAAATAATCATGGATTTCATCGTTACTCAGTACAGATAGGTAACGCAACAATTAAAGGAAATTCCGGCGTAGGGATTAGAATAAAAAATATCGAAAGTTTGAAAAGCACAATACTTTTTAACGATTCAATTGAAGACGAATCAACAAGTGTGTTGGTGTTCAATTACTCGGGGACGTTGGTAAAAAAATACAATTATAAAAAAAGCGATGGCCCACACGCGGCTCCTAAACTTGTAAAAAATGCATCCCAACCGCTTTTTGTTTCAATACCACCTGATATAAATGTTCCTGCAAATAATGAAGTATTGCTTACCGCGGGAGGGAATGAAAATAAAAAAGCAGCCTATCACTGGTATCACGAAGAATCGGAAACGCCGCTTAATTCTACATCTTCGAAAACATTTAAAGTATTGGCAAATAAAAACGCTACCTACAAGCTGGTGGTTAGTTACGAAGGTTTTACCGTAGAGAACAGGGTGAATGTAAAAGTAAAGTGATTTTGTTGTTAAAGTAAAAAGCCCCTGAAGCATTTGGCAACAGGGGCTTTAATTCAAAAATAAATATTAATAGTAAACCGGCCTTCTAACCTCGCTGATGTGCTTGCTGAAGCGGATCACCTGGCGGGTGTAACCATATTCATTATCATACCATACATACAATACAATGCTTTTTCCATCAGGGGAAATAATAGTATTCTGACTATCGAATACGCTTGGACAAGGATTTCCGATTACATCAGTACTTACCAGCTCATTACTGAACGCGTATTGAATTTGCTCAACCAGTTTTCCTTCGAGCGCGTAACGTTTTACAATTTCGTTTACTTCATCCTTGGTAACTTTTCTGTTAATGTTAAGGTTAAGAATAGCGAGACTAACGTTAGGGGTTGGTACGCGAACTGAATTTGCAGTGAACTTTCCGCTAAGGTGCGGTAATACTTTCTTTAATGCGCTTTCAGCACCGGTTTCCGTAATTACCATGTTTAACGCAGCAGAACGTCCGCGACGATATTTTTTATGGTAATTATCCAAAAGGTTTTGATCGTTTGTGTAAGAGTGAACAGTTTCAATATGTCCTTTTTCAATTCCGAGTTCTTTATCAATTACATAAAGAATTGGCATGATGGCATTGGTAGTACAGCTGGCTGCAGAAAAGATGGTTTCTTTTTTCAGATCTACAGTTTCGTGATTAACACCATGAACTACGTTAGGAACGTCTCCTTTTGCAGGTGCGGTTAATAATACTTTTGATATACCTTTTGATTTAAGATGACGGCTTAAAGCTTCCCTGTCGCGGAATACGCCTGTATTGTCAATTAAGAGTGCATCATGAATACCGTATATTGTATAATCAATATCTTCAGGTTTATCACCATTAATCATATGAACGGTATGTCCGTTAATGATAAGGGCCTTATTGGCAAGATCTTCAATAACCGTTCCAGGGAAAGGACCGTGTACAGAATCGGTACGCAAAAGGTCGGCACGTTTTACAATTTCTTCATCGCTGTTACCGCGTGTTACAATTGCTTTTAGGCGTAATTGTTCGCCTTTTCCAGCCAGGTTAATTAATTCACGGGCTGCCAGACGGCCAATACGACCAAAGCCATATAGAACTACGTCTTTTGGAGTTATAACGCTGCTTCCTCCAATAAGATCTTTTAATTTATTGTTGATGAAATCGGAGATTGATTTGAACTTGCTTTGCTCCTGATGCCATTCGAAAGCCAGCTTTCCAATGTCAATTCTGCTTGCCCCAACATTTGATTTTAAAATTTCGTTAGCCAGGGAAACTGTATCATAAATAGTAATGGGTTTTTTTACAATATTTTTAGCGTAAACATGAAGACTCATTATTTCGCTTGCGCTGCGGTCAACCAGTTGATTACGGAAAAGGATCAGTTCGATCGATTTTTCAAACCATAATTTTCCAACTGTATTAATAAGATCAAGGGCTGCTTTTTCCTGTTCGATCCAGTCGTTTAATTGCGTTTCATAGTCCGCGTTTATTTTTTCCAATGTTTCCATTAAGCAATAAATTAAAAATTTCCGCAAAGGTACTCAAATCAGCGGAAAATAGAGCGTTTTTGTTGATAAACAGGGAGTTTTTTGTTTATAAAACTCTGTTTTTAGAAAGTTTAAGGCATTTCCTCAAAATCTACATATTCACCTTCGGTATCGGCTCTTTTTTGAGTTGCTGATTTAGTGTCTGATTTATCAAATGTTGTCTGGTTCGCATGATGTTGCTGGGATTCCTGGTTATATACGTATTTTTTTTTCTGGCCTGAGCCCCTGAAAATGTCAACGAGTTTATAAACAAGCCAGATTACGATTATTGTCCAGATAATATCTCTCATATCACCTGTAAAATTACTGAAAAACCTATGTTTTAACAATTTTCGAAAAGTCGACAAACATGAATATTTGTTAAAACCTGTTCATAAGATATTCTCGTTTAAAACCCTTTAATTTTTTATTTTAAGGTTGTTATGATGCGACAAGTATTACCCATAATCCTCCTTTTTCTTGCTTTTACAGGTTATTCACAAAAAAATAAGGAAACGAAAAAGACTTCCACCGAAGACAATTTTAAAATTGAAGACCTTCCACGGGTTTTGTTAAATGAGATTAATCGCTTCAGGAAAAGTAAAGGCCTTGATTCGCTTGAGATGAACGAGATGCTGGTATATTCTTCCCAGTTAAGTTCTGATAAGATGGCTTCTACCAATAAAGATAAAGTGGAAGTTAAAACCACTCAGAAAAATTTAAAGAAAGCCGGAGCAACAAAGAGGGGAGAGGAATTAACAATGAAAGCACCCGTTAGCAAAGGACGGGATAATTATAAAACGGAAGACGTTGCTAAGGTAATTTATAACCGGTGGGAGAATAATCAAAAGACTATACCTGTTGTAACAAATCCAAAATATACTTTGGTGGGAATTTCAGCCGTTAAGGATGATGATGGAAAGAAAGTTTATGTGAGCGCGGTATTTGGCGGTTATGATATTACCAACGAAGGCGCCGACTACAGGAGCGAGCTGGATGTTCCGTATAATAAGCTTTCAAAAAAGTTGATGGTGCCGGATAAGGCCTGTAAAACCTGCGAAAAGTGGCGTAATTACGATGTGTTGCAAAAAGGGATATATGTTAAGGACGGTAAAATATTTCTTAAATATAATAACAGCAAAGATCTCAGGCGAATTCTCAAAAAACCAAAAGACGGGTTAGCCATTGATATTGTTCAGCGCGAGCAATACACCGGCGACCATAATATTGTTGATAACAACCTTTTTAATAAAGGTGTGATGAGTAAAATTATTTATCGTGATCAGTTTTTTGCAAAAAATATTCTGAAGCCAGATCCAAAGAAAAAACAAAAAAAGGTGCCGGGAATTGAAGTTGCAATGGGAAAAATGAACAAGAAAATTACTGGTCCGTATGAAATTAATTTAATTCTTATTCAGGATGGCAGATATTGTAAAACAATAACGCGGGGATACACTGAAACCGGAAAAATTGAAAGCAATACGCCAATTGGTATTCTTCCTTTTAAAGGAACAACCGGCATTAAGCCACCTTTTGAACCCCGCAATGAGAGTTCGATCATAAACTTCACCATTCCCTTTGAGAAAAATAAATTCGAGTTTAAGAATGAAGACATTCAGCCATTTATTAAAGCACTTAATGAACCCGATTTTATAATTGATGGTTTATATATTTACGCGTATTCTTCTATTGAAGGAGATTCGGTGGCAAATGCCAAACTCCAGCGCAAACGGGCTGAGAGTGTATTAAAGGTGTTGCAAAGCGGTCAGCAAAATAAGATCCAGCCAAGTATTGAAACCAGGGATAGCTGGGGATTATTTATGCTGGAGAATGAAGATGGCAAGTATGCCGATTTGGTTAATCTTGGAAAACGAAAGGCAATTTCAAAAATTAATGGCAATAAACAATTAATGGATGAGCTTGAACCTATTTTAGCTAAAGAAAGGTTCGCGCAAATTGTAATGGATATTACCTATGATGTAACCGGTAGCAAAGAGCAAAAATTTACCACGGTAAGTTTTAACAGAGCGGTAAAGGCCGGCAATGCACAACAGGCCTTTAAGATTTATGAATTCATGAATAAAAGGGTGGGGGAAGGAAAATATCCTGAAAGTATTTATGATGAACTGCAGATTGAAGAAAATGCAAAAAACATAGGATTGCTAAATAATAAAGTATATCACAAGTATCAGGCTAACAATTCTGTTGATGAAGAAGATGCTGCAATCTTTAATCGTTTGTTAAAACTGGAGCCCTCTAATCCTATTTTGCAATACAATAAAGTTTTTTGTGATCTTAAATTGGATAGTAATGCCGGAAATACCGAACATCAGGCGCAGGTTCAGGCAACCATTGACGGTTTATATGGTAAGCTTGACAGTAATTATGTGAACGGATTAAATATTGAATGGCAGTTCAGAATCATGGAAAGTGTTGATACATCTGACGCAGCAGATGCAATTATTGATGCTTGTATAGCTAGAATAAAATCCTTTTACAATATTAAAGATGCAAGCTGGCAGAATGCGCTTAAGCTATCTTATGTTTTTACCAGGGCCAAGGATTTTAAATATTCTGCAACCGTTCTTGAGCCATACCTGGATAAACCGGATGTAACAGAGAATTTGATTTTTATGTACATCAGCTCAGCCAGCCGTATTCCTGAAAAATATTACTCAAGAACTTTCGCAAAAGCTCTGTCCATGGCAAAAGAAAAAAATCCGGATCGGTATTGTAAACTGTTTGGCGATCCTTACATGACATTCCAGGTTCTCGAAAACCCTGAAGTTAAGAAGGTATATAAGGGAAGTTGCGCGAAATAAATTTGTTATCCGGTAATTAAATGAGAAAAATAAATTTTTCCGCTGTAATTTTTATTTTCATCTTCCTTAGCCCGATTAAAAGTTTTTATGGACAACAGCAAGCGCTTATAGATTCTTTAAAAGGTTTGGCAGAAACCGTAAAGCACGATACTCTTCGCGCGTCAATACTTCTTCAGTTGGTTGAGAATATCGAGGATGGAAAAGAATGGTTACCTGTTAACGAAAGGGCAATGAAGATTGGCAGGGAATTAGTAAAAGACAAAAATGAGGAGGTCAGAAAGAAAGGAAAAAAAGTTCTTGCTGCCGGCTACAACAACTGGGGATTCTATTTCTATCTTGAAGGAAATTATATTACAGCAATTGAAAAATATAATCTGGGACTTGATATCGCGAGGGAGATCAATGAGAGATTTCTGAGCGCCGCTATTTTAAATAATATTGGCCTTATCTATCATAATGGCGGAGATATTCCAAATGCATTACGTTATTATCATGAGAGTGTAAAATACCAGCAAGGCGGGGGCGATCTGCGTGCTTTAGGATATGCAATCAGTAATATCGCATTTATTTATCTGGAAATGGGCGATTCTGATAATGCAATTAAATATCATAAACAGGCTCTTGATATAAGGCTTAAAAATGGTATTAAAAAAGATATTGGAGAATCTTATAATAATCTTGGTGTAGCTTACAGGAAAAAGAATCAAAACAAGGAAGCTCTTAAGTATCATTTAAAGGCTTTTGAGATCAGAACGCAGACAAATGATAAAAAAGGTGTAGCACAGTCGTTGAACAATATTGGTACCATGTATTCCGATGAGGGAGATTTAAAAAAAGCGCTGGAGTACTACGAAAAAGCGCTTGCTGGCTATAATGAACTTGAAGAGAAAGCTAACCTTGCCGCTACGTATTTTAATCTGAGTTTTACCTGGGATAAAATGCAAAATCAGGATAAAGCAATGAAATTCGCATTAATGAGTATGGCAACCGCAAAAGAAGGTCGTTCATTGGAAGGACAGAAAAAGGCAGCACTTCATTTACATTCTCTTTATAGAAAAAGCGGAGCCTATGAAAAGGCGCTTGAAATGTTTACGTTATATGCGCAGATTAAAGACAGCACACTAAATGAAAAAAACAAACGTGAACTTGTAAAACGTGAATTTCAATTTCAGTATGAAAAGAAAGCTGCGGCGGACAGCATTATTAACGCTGAAATACAAGAGAAAAAGGATGCGGAAATAACTGTGAAAAATCTTCAGATAGAAAAGGAACAGTCGCGTCGTTATATGCTTATTGGCGGTATTACCGTACTTTTTATTTTCGCGGGATTAATTTTCAGTCGGTTCCGGGTTACACAACGACAAAAGGAAATTATCGAAAGTCAGAAACAGGTTGTAGAAGAAAAAAATAAAGATATTCTTGATAGTATTACCTATGCGAAGAGGATTCAGGATGCTTTATTAAAACAGCAATCCGAAGTGCAGGAAGGCCTGCCTGATCACTTTATCCTGATGCGTCCAAAAGATATTGTCTCTGGTGATTTTTACTGGAGCCTTTCAAAACAGGATCATGTTTACTTTGCCGTGGCCGATTGCACCGGACATGGTGTTCCGGGGGCTTTCATGAGTATGATGGGAATGGTGATGCTTGGCGATATTGCCGGAACAGAAGAATTAGTTACGCCGGCATATATACTTAATAAACTCAGAGATAAAATAGTTCAGGAATTAAGACAGGGCGGAGGAGAAGGAAATAAAGACGGAATGGATATTTCCCTGGTAAGAATAAATAAAATAACACATGAGGTAATGTGGGCTGGGGCAAATAACCCTCTGTATATCGTTAGTGAAAACAGAAGTGGGCTGTATGGCAATTCAGATCTTGTTACTGAGAATAAAATATTGCGTGATATCCGACCTGACAAACAACCTGTTGGATTTCACCATTCCATAAAACCGTTTTCCGACAATTCTTTTAATCTCAGTAAAGGTGATTCGCTTTATCTTTTTTCTGATGGATATGCCGACCAGTTTGGTGGTGAAAAAGGAAAGAAATTTTTAACGAGAAATCTTAAAGAACTTTTCCTCGCTAATTCCCATTTACCGATGACTCAGCAAAAACAAATTCTGGAAAGTACTTTAATAAAATGGATTGGCTACCTCGAGCAGGTTGATGATATTACTGTTGCCGGAATCAGACTTTAAGCATTTAATAAAGTTTTCTTAACGTCTAAGTCAATACCACCTACTACCGCCATGATATCAGGTCTTTACCAATATCTTTCCTGTAATATTTTCCGTTATATTTTATTTTTTCGGCAGCTAAGAAACTCTTGTTTACTGCACCTTCAATTGAATTTCCAAAAGAGGTAATTGCAAATACACGGCCGCCATTAGTTACAACTTTTCCGTCGTCGGTTTTTGTACCTGAATGAAATACCAGCGATTCTTTAGTTTCGTTTAAGCCGGTAATTTCTTTGCCTTTTTCAAAATCTCCTGGATAACCACCGCTTACCATTACAACTGTTGTTGCTGTTTGCGCAATAGTGCTGTATTGTTTACTGTGCAAAGTTTGTGTAGCAACACCCTGCAAAAGGTCAAGTAGATCAGATTCAATTCTTGGTATTACAACTTCAGTTTCCGGATCTCCCATTCTGCAATTGTATTCAATAACATAAGGATCTCCATTGCAGTTCATTAGGCCAATAAAAATAAAACCACGGTAATCAATTCCTTCTTTATTCAAACCCTCTATAGTTGGCTTAATAACGCGCTCTTCCACTTTTTTAATAAAAGCGTCATCTGCAAATGGTACAGGGCTTACAGCGCCCATTCCGCCGGTATTAAGGCCTGTGTCCCCTTCGCCAACACGTTTATAGTCTTTCGCTGCAGGTAAAATTTTATACGACTTCCCATCTGTAAGCACAAATACCGAAAGTTCAATACCTTTTAAGAATTCTTCAATAACAACTTTAGCGCTTGCTGTACCAAATTTAGCATCCAGAAGCATACTTTTCAGTTCGTTTTTTGCCTCGTTTAAATCGTCCAGAATCAGAACTCCTTTACCTGCGGCTAATCCATCGGCTTTCAAAACAAAAGGAGGTTTAAGACTTTCAAGAAACACGTAACCTTTATCAAGTTCGTCTTTTGTGAATGTAGCGTATTTTGCAGTGGGTACTTTATATTTTTGCATGAACTTCTTGCTAAAGTCCTTGCTGCCTTCAAGTTGCGCCCCATCTTTTTTAGGTCCAATAACAGGAATCTCTTTTAATACATCATCCTGCAGAAAAAAATCATGTATTCCTTTTACAAGAGGGTCCTCTGGTCCTACCAATACAAGATCAATATCCTTTTCCCAAACCAGGTTTTTGATAGCTTCAAAATCTGTAACTGAAATATTTACATTGGTGCCACAATTTGCAGTGCCCGCATTACCAGGGGCAATATAAAGATTTTGTAGTTGCTTGCTTTGCGCGATCTTCCATGCAAATGCGTGCTCACGTCCTCCTGATCCTAAAATTAAAACATTCATAGTTTGGTTTGTAAGGTGCAAAAATAAAAAATCCCGAAGTTTTTTCGGGATTAATATTTTCTTTTGTGAAAAGTAGCGTTACCGTGGCTTCTTCTTTTGGCTCTCTCAACATTTTGTTTGGCCAGAATGCCATCCTTATACTTTTTACCTTTTGTTCTATACCTGCTGAATAAATAACGTTGTTCGCGATTTTGAGTGCGCCCGGGTCTAGTAGAATGGTATACCCATGCGCCACGATCTCTTTTAAAAAGCCGGGCAATAATTCCTTTTCTTCCGCCTCCCCTGGCAAATTTATCTGCATTGCCGGCACTTCTCTGGCGTTTAAAAATACTGCCGCTTCGTTGGTTACGGTGCTCACGCTTTCTGCCCCCCTTTTGGGCATATAAGTCGTTGGAAATACTAATTCCAAGAAGTAACGTTATTATAAGTAATAATTTCTTCAAACTTTACCATACAATATTAACAAAAAAAACGGACAGTTTGAAGCCTGTAACTCATTTTAAGACCAATTTAGCTCAAAGATTTCAACATGCAATGGTCTTTATTTTGCCGCAATAGATGTGCCAATGGCTTAACTCCCAAGTTCTTTAATTATCGTACCTTTGCTAGTGTATATAAATTCGACCAACTTTTAAAAATAAAAGTGTTTTTTTTACGTTAATTAAGTTTGAAAAAGTTTCTTTTCATATTCATTTTTTTTAGTTGCAGGTTTTTAGGTCAGGTAAGTGCTCCCGATTTGCGGTGCATTGAAGTTCTTTCGAATGGTGATGTAAAATTAACCTGGGTACCACCAGCGGATCCGGGTGGAGTTTTTTTTGCTTATGAGGTTTACGCTTCTATTTCCTCATCTGGTCCTTTTAACAATATAGGAAGCGTTGCCGCGCTTAGCTTAAATACGTTCACGCATGCAGGGGCAGGCGCTAACGTTCAGAGCAGGTATTATTTTGTAAAAAGTACTTATGGGCCCGGAGGGGGAAGCAGTTCATTACCATCAGATACTTTACGTTCAATTTTTCTGAATATTATTTCGTCAACTCCGGATTTAAAGCTTCTTTATAACAATATTCATAATCCTAAATTAAGCTCTTCAGCAAACACCTTCACCATTAACAAAGAGTATCCTGCAAGCATATGGAATATACTTGGAATAACTTCATCGGTTAATTATGCCGATACCATAAGCGTGTGTTCTGCCAGCCTTAATTATGTGGTTGAATTAAAAGATAACAGCGGTTGTGTTTCAACGTCCAATATTCAGGGAGGAGTATATTCCGATAAAAAAGATCCGGATGTCCCGGTAATTGATTCAATAAGCGTATTGCCAAACGGGCAAACCATTCTTGCCTGGCAGGTTCCCAGGGATGAAGACATTGTTAAGTACCAGATATATCAGAACATTGGCGGATCAAATACACCAATTGATATTGTGAATGGAGGAAACAGCACGTCCTATACTTTTACAGGAACAATAGCAACCAATTCTGCACTGGCATTGTATGTTGCCGCAATAGATAGCTGTAACAGAATAGGAAGCTTTAGTATTACGCCAACAACAATGCTCCTGAAAACAACATATGATAAATGCGCGTATAAAACTGATCTTTTCTGGAACGCTTACCAGGGAATGAAAGGTGGAATCCTTGAGTATCGCATTTATTATTCGGTTAATGGAAGTACATTCATAAAAGTTGGAAACACCACGCAAACCAGTTTCACTCACTTTAATGTAGCCCCTAACCAAAACATTTGTTATTTTGTAAGGGTAATTAATACGAGCAAAACCATAACAGCGTCTTCCAATAGAAGCTGTTTTTTTTCAACGCAGGTGCAGGCTGCCGGCTTTGTATACATTCAAAGAGCCAGTGTAACCGGAACTAACACAAACGAAGTGAAAGTTTATGTGGACACTACTAAAAGCAGTCAGGGTATAGATATCTGGCGTTCTGAAGATAATTTTACCTTCAACAGTATTGGGTTTATTGCTTTTACCGGAGGTCCTTATTATTCTTTTACAGATGAAAATGCCGATACTAAACATACAAGCTATTATTACAAAGCAGTAATAAGAGATAGTTGTAACAATCCACGAACCGTAAGTAATATCAGTAAAACTATTTTATTAAAAGTAGAGGAAGATAAAGAACTTATTTTTACAAAACATTTATCGTGGACCGCTTACCAGGGATTTAACGGTGGGGTAAGTGGCTATAATATATACCGGGTTGTAAATGATATGGTAAGCTCTTCTCCGGTTGGTACAGGAGGACCAACAGACACATTATTTACTGATAATATTGAGGAGGAAGCGCCAAATGGTTCTAAAATTGAATATATGGTTGAGGCTGTTGAAGGAGTTTCTAACAACTACGGTTTCCTGGAGCATAGCCAGTCTAATTTGGTACCCGTGTACCTTGAAGGAAAATTATATGTGCCAACAGCTTTTGCCCCGAAAGGAAAAAACAAGATTTGGCTTCCTGTAACCCATTTTATTGATAAAACTGAGTATAGCGTGAGCGTATTCAATCGCTGGGGTGCAAAGGTGTTTGAAACAACCGACGATACAAAAGGATGGGATGGAAGCAATTCTCCTGCAGATATTTATGTTTATCTGATCCGGTATAAAAATTCGCGGGGAGAATACAAGGAAGCTAAAGGCACGGTGCTTCTTTTCGAATAAAGTTTAAAATCTGTAACGTTTAAAACTTTCACCATTATTAAATTTAACTGACTTTCTTTGTTTTATTTTAGAGGTTTAATGCGTTTTACTTTAATCATAATTTTTTTAATGTTTCTGGAGGTTGGTTTTTCCCAGAAAAAGCCAATCGTTAAACCAACCTACATATTATTTGTATTTGATGCTAGCAATAGTATGGTAGGAAAGCATCAGGGGATCACCAGAATGGAAGGCGCAAAGAACCTGTTCTTTCGTTTCATTGACAGTTTAAGTAAAGATAAAACAATTCAGTTTGCATTGCGCATGTATGGGCATACTGTAAAATATCCTCCCGGAGATTGCAAGGATAGTAAGCTTGTTGTTCCATTTTCAAAAGATAATATTCAGCTTATAAAACAAAAGGTAAAAGAAGCAAAGCCAACAGGAATCACGCCAATAGAACATTCACTTACCGAATCAGCCAATGATTTTAAGGATAATAAAAGTAACAACATTGTTATTATTATAACTGATGGAATAGAGGAATGCGGCGGAGACCCATGCAAAGCCCGTCAGAAACTTATGGAGAAAGGAATTGTGTTTAAGCCTTTTATTATTGGAATTGGTTTAACCCCTGAACAAATTAAAACTTTTGAATGTGTTGGGAATTATTACGATTACGACAACCAAAATTCAGTTTCGGAAATAACAAAAATTATTCAGCAACAGAAGCTTAATAAAACAAGTCTTCAGGTAAATCTGTTGGATTCTAAATCCCTTCCAAAGGAAACGGATGTAAATATTACATTTTATGATGTTAACCGTAAGGAATATAAATACAATTACATTCATACATTGAATTTTAAGGACAATCCTGACACTTTATACGTTGATGATTTTCCAACATATAAAGTAATTGCTCATACAATTCCGCAAACAGAAAGTAAAGAGATTAAGTTAACTCCTGGGAAGCACACCGTTATTCCAATTGATGCGCCGCAGGGTTATTTAACAGTAAAGAGACCGGAAGGTGTTTATAATTATAACGAAAGGGTAAAATGTATTGTACGTAAAACAGAAAATCCGCAAATATTAAATGTGCAATTGCTTAATTACACCGATAAGTATATTACAGGTAATTATGACCTTGAAATTCTAACTCTCCCCCGTATTTATATTAGCCAGGCTGAGATTCAACAATCACAAATCAAAACTATCGAAATTCCCAATGCGGGAATGCTTCAGGTAAAATGCCTGGAGGCTGGCGACGGTTGCATTTTATTAAAACGAGCCGGTAAGCTTGAGTGGGTAACCAATCTGTCAACACAAACAATTCAAACATTTTACCTGCAGCCAGGTAACTATGTAATAACCTGGCGGGCCAGATCTCTTAAAGGAAGTATTTATACGATTGAAAAAATAGTGACTATTACTTCTGATAATCAGTCAGTTATTGAACTTTTTAAATAATTTTCTTTTTTCTCCATTCCTTTAAACCTTCATGTCTTTTTGAAGTCAAATCACTATATTTACTAATCAAAATTAAAAATTCATGAAAACAAAAGCATTACTAGGTTCAGTGTTAATCGCTGCAATGGCTTTAACTTTAGGTTTAACCAGTTGTAAGAAGCGAAAAGCATTTAAAAATGAGGATGGACAGGCATCGGCAGATTCACGCACTGTTCAGGGTGAAAACGACGCAGCTGTTAGTGATATTAATACCGTTGTTGGTGATAACGCAATGTTGCATGGCAGAACTTCTTCTCCAAACGGAATAAACGCTTTACAAAGTGCTCTTGGAATAACTGCAACAGGTTATACAATTGATACAACAGGTGCTTATCAGGGTACTATTAAAATTAATTATGATGGAACTGTGGTAAATAACAGAAAACGCGAAGGTTCTATTCGTTTAACGGTTGTAGATTATTCAACCGGTAAGCGTTGGAAACAACAAGGCTGTGTGATTAAAGTAGAATATTTGAATTATAAGGTTACAAGGGCTTCCGATGGTAAATATGTAATTTTAAATGGTATTCAAAATCTTACCAATGTTACCGGTGGTACATGGTGGGAATTATTAATCGTTAAAACTCAGTCAAGCCTTGCCACTTCTGTTACTGGAACCGATTTAAATGTATCGTTTGACGACGGAAAAACTGCTGTATACAACATTAACCGTAAGTTCACTTATACATTACCAGGTGGAATCTTAACCTGTACAGGTGAAGGTGTTGGTTCAAAGGATGGATTGAACAATTTAGAGAATTATGGAACCACCCGCGATGGTGATGCGTTTACCAGTGAAGTTTCTACACCAATTGTTTGGAACTGGACTTGTGGATGGTGGGCTCCAACTCAGGGAGCTGTTGAGATAAAAGTTGCAGACAAAGAATTTGCATTAAAATGTACTTTTGCAGTAGACAGAGATGGTAATGCTGTTGACGTTGCTTCAAATACCTGTGCTTATGGCTGGAAGGTTGAATGGACGCGGAAAAACAAAACAAACAAAAAGATTTTTGGTTACCTGTAAAGTGGGAAAATAAAAAAGATTAAAAGCTGCTTCAAATGAGGCAGCTTTTTTTTGTGAGTTTAATTAGTAAATCCTCAAATACCCTGAATGTTTGATTTGTGAAGAGTTTGTTCTAAAAAACAAGGAGATGAATTTATCACAAAAACGCAGTTGTGAAATTTCGGCAAATTCCAGAGCGGTGGGACTGGTATTTCGCCTGGGTGGTAGGAGCGGGAATTAATTTTGCAGGTCTTGATCCGTCGCGGCGGATTGTTTACTTTTCACTAAGGAAAAGTAAAAGAAAAAATAACTTTTTGAGGTTTGACTAATTAAGTATTTCGATTCGAAGGTTGTTTTTAAACAAAAAAGGCCAACGTTTCCTTGGCCTTTTTAAATAAAAATTCAATTTTAATTCGGACTAGTATACTTTGGCAATCTTCCGGTTGTAGCGGGCATTTTAAGTTCTTCTGCCTTTTGCTCTATTCCTTCAATTAATACTTTTAACTCAACAACTGCATCGTACAATTCTTTAAAATCTGTTTTGAGTTTGTTGTATTTTTCTTCGTGAGTTTTTGTAGCTCCTGCTGATTGGTTCCAGCTATAATAAATAACCGTTTCCAGTAAACCCATATAGCCAGGCACAGTTTCAAATTCACGTTTTGCAAGACTGGCATCTCCATAAAGTTTTAACTCCAGCGATTTAGCTTTTTTATCGAAAGTGTTTAGGTCTGCAAGAAGACTTGCAGCATTTGCGCTACCTTTAACAACTCCGCGCTTTAAAAATTTTGCGCGCTCTCCTAAATGACGGAAATATTCCTCGCTTCCGGTGACAACTCTCCTGAATTCGGACATTTCTTTATTAAGCGCCAGCATTTTCTGTTGGTCAGGTAATGGAAGTGTAGACTGATTTAGCGATTTAATATTAAATGCTACTTTATCAGTTAACGTTTCTGTTTTTCCATCATACACTTTTACCAGCTGTACAAAATATTTTCCCGGAACTGCAGGAGGTCCCTGATCCGCTTCATAATATGGGTTGGTAAAATCCGGCTCATGAAAATTAATTGGTGCAGTTACTTCATATCTTCCATCCCACGTAAAACGTTTGATACCTTTTTTAGCGTCAAGCTTTATTTTTCTTATTTCGTTGTTTCCTTCATCGGTAATCATCGCAAGAACATAAGCAGACTCTTCGCTGTCTTCCATCCTTAAGGAATCAGGATTAGGATAGTAAACGGGCAGGTTATTTTTAATTCTTTCTTTCTCCCATTCCTTACGTTTATCTTTCAGGCTTTTGTAATCATCTTTAATAAAATAGGTAATAGTAGCTCCAACAGGGGGATTTGGCGAAGTAAAGAACGATTCTCCCTGGAAAGATTTTCCTTTATGACCATATGGAGTAGATTCATTAAACACCAATCCGTCTTTGATAGGAAAAATGTAGCCGGGCTTTTTCATATCTTCTGCTTTTATGTTTTGTAGAGGGCTATAATCATCCATAACAAAAAAACCTCTTCCAAACGAGGCTAATATTATATCATTTTCTTCTCTTTGTATAGCAATATCTTTAATGCAAACTGATTGTGGTAATCCAGAAGTCAATTCTGTCCAGTTTTTTCCTGCATCCATACTGAAATAAAAACCAAATTCGGTTCCACAGAAAACAAGGTTTGGATTTTTATGATCTTCGGCAACAGAATAAACCGATCCTTTTTCAGGAAGAGTAGAGCTGAGATTGCTCCATGATTTTCCTTTGTCAGTACTCTTCATTAAATAAGGTTTAAAATCGCCCTGCCTGTGATTATTGAAAACCGCGTAAACTGTATTTTCATCATGCATCGAAGCAAGAATGGTATTTACCAGTGGCTGCATTTTAAAACCCCCCGCTGTAATCGCAGGAACACCGGTAATATTATCAATCTTTGTCCAGCTTTTACCACCGTTATCGGTTACCTGAATAAGACCGTCATCAGTACCTGCGTAAATAATGTTTTCATTTTTTGGGGATTCGCATAACGCGGTGATATTCCCAAATATTGAAGTGGACGCGTTTTTTGCAACGGCATCCATACTCCATACCTTTCCCATCACAGGAAGTTTATTCCTGTCAATCCCTCTTGAAAGATCCGGGCTTATAACGGTCCACGAGTTGCCACGATCATCACTTTTGAAAACTTTGTTGGCGGCAAAATAAATACGCTTGTTATCAAAATTGGAAATGATTAACGGAGCGTCCCAATTCCAGCGGTAAGCAGGCTCGTCGCTTTTTTCCATAGGTTTAATATCTACACGTTCGCCCGATTTACGGTCAAAACGTACTAACCCCCCGTATTGCCATTCGCTGTAAATAATATTTGGTTCGTTTGGATCGACACGGCTTTGAAAACCATCTCCACCAACAGTTACAAACCAGTCTGCATTAATAATTCCGCTCCCACTTATAGTGCGGCTTGGGCCTCCAAGCGTGTTGTTATCCTGCGTTCCTCCATAAATGTAATAGAAAGGCTTGCTGTTATCAACGCATACGCGATAAAACTGTGTAATGGGTAAGTTAGCTTTAAAATGCCAGGTTGCAGCGCCATCAAAGCTTTCATATAATCCGCCATCGCAACCCATTAAATAATGCTGCGTGTTGTCCGGATCAATCCACATGGCGTGATTGTCAACGTGCTTGCTTTTTTCTCCAAGACCTCTGAAATTCTTTCCTCCGTCAATTGTTACATTAGCCCAGGTATCCATCACAAAAATTTTATCCATTGTTTTCGGATCTGCAATTATTTCCTGGTAATAATTTCCATCTGTAGCTTTTCCACTTTGTTTTTCCCAACTGGCGCCGCGATCGGTACTTTTATAAAAACCTTTATTGTCACGGCCCTCACACATTGCGTATACCACATCAGTATTCACAGGGGATATGGCAAGTGTTATTCTGCCAACATCTCCTGAGGGTAAGCCGCTAGTTAATTTATTCCAGGTGTTACCATTATCGGTACTTTTATAAATCCCGCTTTCCGGCCCACCGCTTATGTATGTCCACTCATGCCTTCTGCGCTGATGAGCGCAGGCGTACAAAATATTCGGATGATTAGGGTCAATATGGACTTCATTAAAACCAACATTCTCATTTACGTTTAAAACCTGTTTCCATGTTTTGCCGCCATCGGTGGTTTTGTATATCCCGCGTTCTCCGCCGGAACTCCAAACCGGGCCATAAGCTGCTACATATACAATATCAGAGTTATTCGGATCAATGGCTATATTGCCTATATGTTCTGATTTATTCAGTCCCATATTCTTAAAAGACTTTCCGCCGTCCTCGCTTTTATAAATACCATCACCATATCCAACGGCTCGTTGGTTATTATTTTCACCGGTACCAATCCAAACTACATTGGTGTTGTTTTTATCGATAGCTACACAGCCAATTGAATAAGCACCCGCGTTGTCAAATACAGGTTCGAAGGTAACGCCCGCGTTTTTGGTTTTAAAAACACCACCGGCAGCCGCAGCTATATACCATTCGTTTTTATTTTTAGGGTTTACTGCAATATCAATCACGCGTCCCGACGTAACGGCAGGGCCGATGTTCCTGAAAGCAAGTGCGGAATACGTTTCGGATTTTAATAAAGGATCAGATTTTTCTGCTGACTGTGAAAAGGCAGTACTTTGAGTAGCAACAGAAAGTATGGAAGTGAAAAATATTATCTTTTGCATGATGGTATTAGTTTTAAACAAAGCTAATGTTTTAAAGGAAATGACCAAAATACCTTTAGGCTTAAAATTCTTATAAAGAGTTGAATTTTAATTATATATAGAGAATGTTAACGTCGCTATTTCCCCCTTTCAGGGTGAGAGTGTCGTATTTAAATTTAGGGTGCCCTAAAAAATAATTTAGAGTAAGTTAAAAATATTGTATATTTGTGCATGCTTATTTCAATTACAGAAGAAAATTATTTGAAAGCAATTTTTATGCTGAACGAGTCGAATAATGGGGAGGGAGTTAGTACAAATCAGTTGTCGGAGCAGTTAAATAATAAAGCCGCTAGTGTTACCGAAATGCTAAAGCGAATGGCGGAAAAAAAGCTAATTAATTATCAGAAATACAAAGGGGTTTTTTTAAGCGCCAGGGGCGAAAAACTGGCTGTTCGTATTGTGCGAAAGCATCGTTTGTGGGAATCTTTTCTTGTGGATAAACTAAAATACAAGTGGGATGAAGTGCATGATATTGCTGAGCAGTTAGAACACATCCAAAGTGACGATCTTATCGACAGGCTTGCTGTGTTTCTTGGTAATCCTAAATTCGATCCGCATGGCGATCCCATTCCTGATGCTGATGGGAAATTGAATACTACACCTTCCAAGCCTCTTTCTGAATTCAAACGGAAAGGAAATTTTTTGCTTACAGGTGTATTGGAACATTCAAAAACTTTTTTGCAGCATCTTACTTCTCTTGGCTTGAAAATAGGTGATCATATTAAGGTAGAAGAGGTAAATGAATTCGATAATTCATTTAAAGTAGTTATAAAAGGAAAGGAACAATTTTTCAGCAACCGGGTTGCAGCAAACATTTTAGTGGAGGTTAAGAAATGAAAAAGTCGCTCGAAGAAGTTAATGCAACAGTAAACACAAACTCTTCCAGCAGTTTCAGAAGATTGCTTGCGTTTATTGGACCTGCATACATGATTAGCGTTGGCTACATGGATCCTGGTAACTGGGCAACAGATATTGCAGGAGGAAGTAAGTTTGGTTACAGCCTTATATGGGTATTAGTAATGAGCAACCTTATGGCGCTGTTACTTCAAAGTTTTTGTGCCCGCCTGGGAATAGTAAGAGGTAAAGATTTAGCTCAGGCAAGCCGCGAAAATTATCCGCCGCTTGTTAATCTGTTTTTATATATCCTAGCCGAAATTGCCATTGCTGCCTGTGATCTCGCAGAGGTAATAGGAATGGCCATTGGTTTGCATTTACTTTTTCCTGATATTTCTATTTTGATGGGTGTGTGTGTTACGGTTCTGGATAGTTTTATTTTACTTTTTTTACTGAACCGGGGTGTAAGAAAGCTCGAAGCTTTTATTATCAGTCTTGTAGCGCTAATCGGAGTTTCTTTCTTTATACAACTTGTTATTGCCCGGCCTGTGGCTGCTGAGATTGCGCAGGGCCTCAAGCCTTTTATTGAAAATGATGAAGCTTTGTTTATTGCTATTGGCATTATTGGCGCAACGGTAATGCCACATAATTTGTATCTGCACAGTTCATTGGTTCAAACACGTAAATTTCAAAGAACGCCTCAGGATATCAAAAAAGCTATTCGTTACAATACCATTGATAGCACCATCGCTCTCAACTTCGCTCTTTTTGTAAATGCGGCAATTTTAATTTTATCTGCCACCACTTTTTTTAAGCAGGGCAAACACGATGTTGCCGAAATACAGGATGCGCATCAGTTGCTTGCCCCAATGTTGGGTAGTGCTCTTGCCCCAATTTTGTTTGCAGTTGCATTAATAGCGGCCGGACAAAGCTCTACTATTACAGGAACCCTGGCAGGACAGGTAGTGATGGAAGGGTATCTTAATTTACGTCTTCAACCCTGGATAAGGCGTTTGCTAACGCGTTTAATAGCCATTGTTCCGGCAGTAATTGCAATAACATATTTTGGTGACAGCGCTACTGGAAAATTGTTAATTCTTAGTCAGGTTATTTTAAGTCTTCAATTAGGTTTTGCTGTAATTCCACTTATTCATTTTGTAAGTGATAAAAAACGAATGGGGGAATTTGTTGTTCCTTTCTGGCAAAAATACCTGGCGTGGACCGCCGCAATTATTATTATCAGTTTAAATGTAAAACTGGTATATAACGAGATCTATAATTTAATAACAACAACAGATAATCCTATGCTTGTTAGTTTTACGGTTGTGCCCATTAGTTTATTCTGTTTTATTATGTTGTTGTATGTATTTATTCTTCCCTTTATTACAAAGGGAAAATCTTTGTCTAAAAGCGAATTTCATTCCGATCTTAAGCCTCTTGAAATTACAGGTAATAAAACAATTGAACGTATCGCGGTTACAGTTGACTTTAGTAAAAGTGATAATAAAGCTATAAACAGGGCTCTTCAGCTGGGTAGTCCAAATTCAACTTTAATTCTTATTCACGTTTTAGAAAGTACTAATGCGGTTGTTTATGGTGAAAACGCTTTTGATCTTGAGCGGGAAGAAGATGTAATGAAGTTAAAGCAGTATCAGCAACAACTGGAAAATCAGGGAATAAAATCAGAAATACAACTTGGCTTTGGAATGCCAAAACAATCTATACCGCAACTGGTGAAAAAAAATAATTGCGATATGCTGGTAATGGGAACGCATGGGCATCAGGTTTTTAAGGACCTTTTGTTGGGGACCACAGTTGAAAGTGTGAGACATAAGATTGATATTCCGCTGGTACTTGTTTAAAGAATTTCGAGGAGCTTTGTTATGTTGGTCTGGTTACTGTAAAAGCCAAGAGATTTTACGCGTAAATCTGCAAGTTGAGAAGTGAATTCTTTTTCAACCAAGTCAGTTATTATGGTGGTGAAATCTTTTCTGTTCTCAGCAATATATAGTCCTGTATTACCGGTATTTCCCAGCTTTGTACCGCTCAGTATGCTTGGGTTACAAACCACAAATCTTCCTTTGAATAAAACATTCAGTAGTTTTAATTTAAGGCCGGTTGCCTGATGGGTATATAAGCAATGTATGTGCGCGTTGGCAATGAGCTCATTCATTTTTTCTTCCGAAGGATTTTCGACCAGCTCAATATTTTTATTTTCAGAAATTCGTTTTTTAAGGAAGTCTGGTGCGTTGAGTCCAGCAATAATTACTTTATGCGGAAGAATATTGAAAACGTTTGTTATAAGCCAGTCTGCTGCTTCATAGTTTTCCGATACGCTAAGGTTACCGTGATAAAGAATGTAATTTCCTTTTCCCGGCTTTATTTCTGGTTCAGTATTTGGATGAAAACTTGGAATAAAAATTGTTTTGGGTGAGGAATATTTCTGAGAAAAATAATTTGAGTCTTCTTCATTAACAGCAAGAATATATTGTGCCGATTCAATAACCATTTCGAACCGCTCCAATTTTCGGGCTTCAATTTTTAAATAGGCACGCTTTAGTAAATTTTTTTCCGCTTTAGCCAAATGATAGTAATAAACATGTTCAATATTACTGTGCCTGTAAATTTTTATCCGTTTACTGAATCTTGGATCGTTTATCAGGTAACAGGTGTGAAGCACTTCAAACAGAATTGGATAATCGTTTGATAGTAAATTTTTTTCAAGTTCTGCCGATTGCCGGGATCTTACTGTATATGGCAAGTATGATAAATTGGAAATAATTCCTGTTTTGCGGGGATAATAATAAACTTCTTCGCAGATAGCTTCCAGCTCTTTTGAGGGAGATCGCCCGTATGTAAAGCAGTGCAGGTAAACTTTAACGCCTGATTTTTTTAGCCATACTAATTTATAGAATACATCAATAACGCCTCCATAATTAGGTGGGTAGGGCACATCGAAGGAAACTATGTTCAGCGACTTGTTCAGTAAGTCAAAGATGCTAATTTTTATTCGAAATAAAAGCTATTAGCATTTGTTCCGGCTTTAAAAAAAGTCTTTTGATTGGCATTCATGTCATAGACATATATATTGGATTTTTGGATATAATCCAATGCGTCTGAGGCATAAATTGTATAATCGTTGGGATTAATTCCAAGCCCGTAAAAGGTTTTATTTACTTTATCTATAAAGGCTGTAGAAGGAATTGAAGCAGAGTTAACCGGCATTCTAAAAATCCCTCCGTTGAGATAATACAATGTATCCTTTGTTTTATTAATACACAGAGATCCTGGGGAATCAAGTAAAGGAAATGTTAAGGTTGTTTCTACCTGGTTAGTTAATGGATCTATTTTTCGCAGGGTAGGAGCAATGGAGGCTGTTTTGTCTCCGGCGCTTAGCACCCATACTTTATCAAATTTATCCACGGTTAATGAGCCTGCATTCGGACCAATACTTATGCTATCTGTTTTCTGATCGGTTAGCGTATTAATCACGTACAGAAAGTTCTTTTTAAGATTGGTAACATAGGCTTTATTATAAACAAGTGCCATTTGCTCAGTCCAACCCTGACAAGGGATAGAAGAAGTCACGGAATTAAGATTCAGGTTTACAACTTTAATGTTGTTTGAATATAAATCGCTTACATAAGCTTTTGAGTTAGATACAGGCAAAATGTATCTTGGAGATGTGAATCCATTAATAACAGTTTTGTATTTAAACTGGTTATCGCATACAACTATTTTGTTCGAATTATTAACTACAATGTAAAAACCAGAATTGAAATAATTGATGCTTTGGGCCACATCTCCAAGTACAGCATTGTTATTCTGAGTACTATAAAAATTTTCGATCACCTGTAAATTACCGGGATCGTATAGTGAAACTGAAGAGTTTGAGCTCATGAAATTTCCTTCATTTACGATATAAACCTTTTTATTATTGCTTAACTGAACCTGTGGCTGCACAGGGTTCTGAGGCTTGTCCTTTACGCAGGAAACCGTAATTAGCACAATTGTTATGAAGAGAATATTTCTGAGCATTTTTAAACTTAATTTATTTTTTAATAATCTTCCTGATTATCCGGTTCTCACCAGAATTAATTTCAGCAAAGTAAATACCCTGATCAAGAATATTCATATCAAGATTATTTACTCCTTTATCCAATTGCTGAATTATAAGTTCTTTTCCGCTAAGATCTGTAATACGTATAAGTGAATTTTCGCTGCAGTAAACAGTCATTTCTCTATTGAAAGGATTAGGGAAAACAGTTGCGATTTTATCTGTGCTGGTTTTTGTTAAGCCAACATAAGGGCTTGAAGCAGTGAAGTTATCGATGGCGAAAAACAACGGTGTATTAATGCCAAACTGACCAACGTCGCTTGAATACATGAAAAACTTTATGCTGTCAACTTGTCCTAAGGTAGAAGTATTAACCCATTGCCAGTTGTTTACCACAAAGTCAAGAGAGTTGTTGGAGAAGCGGTAGTCCGCCAGGTAGAATTCAACGCTGTCTGTTTTTAATGCGCCATTAAAAAATCCTTTGAGTGTTACTTTAAAAAAATCAGGATACGAGCCCTGCGCTATTGTAGTTCCGCTTCCTGTTCCTGTAGTGTCACCAAATTTTCTTGAAAATGCGTTGCCGTTTAAAACTGCCTTGTACGCATAGGTAGTATTAGTAATGTAAAAACCGTCAGCACTGTTATAAGGAAATTTTAGTTTAATAACACCGCGATCTTGTCCTACCGTGTAAATTGAAGAATTATTATATCCTTTGTAAGCTCTCACTCCGTATAGATTGCTGCTTGTTGCAGTAGAACTGTCGTATTTATTGGTATATGCAAAGCCTCCGCTCCAGTAACTAAAGCCATTATCCCACTGATAAGGAAATTCGGCATTTTGAGTTTGAAATGGCGTGCTTGTCGTGCTGCTATATACTGAATTTGGTGCCAGCGAAAAGTTTTCAAAGTCGGCAATAGAGCTTTGAGCTTGTGAGTTTAACGCGGTAAAAAAAGTACCGAGAGCAAGTGCGTAATGTGTAATTGTTTTTTTCATTTTTGTTTATTTGGTTAATGTTTCTTTTTCAGTTTTTGGTTTGTTGTTTGATAAGGAAATTCCTATTTCGAAATTTCTCAAAGGCATATAGCGTCCTGCAATAATGGAATAGTTGGTATTTAAGAGGTTGTTACAGGCTGCGTATAAAATAAGATTGGTTGCGCCGGTAAGTTTTGTTTTGTAGGTAAGTCTTATACTTGTGTAATGATAGGGCAGTAACCATTGCAGATTATCACTGGAGGTAAAACGATATCCAATATATTGATGATAACCTGAAATAGACACGTGATTGTATGCAAGCGTAAGATTTGAATTAACAGTGTATCTTGGTGTGTATATAAGTTGTTTGTCCAGGGTATTGCCATTTTCCTGATCTGAATTCTGCACTGTTGATAGAATGTAACCGGTAACAACGTTTAAGCAAGTATAAAATTTGTTTTTTCGGTAGCTGAGTTTCCAACAGGTTTCGGTACCGCGGCTAAATACCTGCTGAATATTAACGGGTGTAGTTGCGTTAATTCCGGGAAGCCAAAGAATCCAGTTGTCAATAATCCGGTAAAAGGCGGCGCCAGAAACATTCACCGAAAAATTTCCAAATAAATTGTTGTAACTGAGGTCTCCTTCGTAAGTGTATCCCTGTTCTGGTAACAGATCCGGATTGCCCCCAGGATTCCAGTATCTTTCGTTAAGTGTGGGCTGCCTGTACACTTTTGCGCTATTTAATTTCGCAGTAATTTTTTTTGAAACTTTGTATTCGAGCGCCACATTACCTGTTACAGGTATTTGTCCGCTACTAATGTGTTCGCCTCGTACAACAGCAAAAATTATCAGGCGTTTATCCATCACAGTAAATTTATTTCCGAGTGAAACCGAGGTTTTGTATAGGATTTTTGTTCCATCGTAATTATCTGTTGTTGCCGAATTGAACGTGTGATTAATTCCAAAGTTTAAGAGATGATTAGAGTTTCTAGTGTAAATATTTTCATTTTCTATAATGAATGTGTTTAGTCTGCTTTTAGAATCAATATCAAACGCGCTATCCTTATAATTTAGCCTGTCGTTAAAAAAAGCGGCTTTTGCAATGGTGTTGAATTTACCTGTTAAGTAATTCCAGTTGGCTGAAGTTTTAAAATTACCATCATGCTGTATTGCTTTTGAAACATTAAGCGTATTGTAAACTGGCAGTTCGCGCCATCCTTCGTTATACCAGGCGTTAACAGAAAGCATTTGTTTGGGATTAATTATAAATTTAAACTCCTGTAAAATCCCGCGGAAAGTATAGGTCGCGTGTTTCTGTTCTTTAATAGGATCTGTTTTATCAAGCGTGTCAATATACCGGAAGTTATTGGTGGAATTTTGAAGATAGGCCTTTGTGCTGCTTATAAAGCGCTTGCCACTTTGTTCGATAGCTGCACTGGCGTTAAACAAACCAAAACTTCCTGAACCGATGTTTGCTTTAGTTGTTACTCCCTTATTAAATAAGGGTTTATTGCTTAAGTGAACATTTCCGCCAACAGCGCCCGAGCCCCACAGAGAAGAGGACCCACCATATTCAATACTGATGTCGTCAAATAATACTGATGGGAGCAATGCAAGGTCTGTTTGGCCAAGCATGGCATTTTGAATGTTAAATCCATTCCATATTACCCCTGTTTGCGAAGCGTTTCCTCCACGAAAAGCTGTTGTGGCCAAGGATCCCGGACCGTAGTTCTTAATAAAAACCGGGGTATTTAAACTTAAAACATCAGCAATTGAATTAAAAATAAACTGTTGCTTTAACGCAGAATCAATGGATTGTGTTTTTTTTCCAAGACCGGATAGTCCTGTTTTTTGAACTATTACGTCAACTTCTTTTAATGCCACAGTGTCCTGCGCCTTTAATGAAATGCAGACTACTAATGATAACAAAATTATCAAGCCATAAAGACTATTATTTAAAACGCCATTCAATGGTAAAATTTTTCGTTTGTCTGATCTTCATTTCCCGAAAGAGCGGACTTAGCGTATTTGGCAGGTCTTCTGACTCATTCCCAGTTTGATCGCCTTCCCGTCACCGGAAAAAACCGGACAGTGGCAAAAGATTGATCAAACATCTTTAAGAACTTACAGCAGCGGGTACTGTTAACGATTTACACGTTATTCCCTATTATTCTTTGTTTAAAAAGAACCAATTACATTGCAAATATATAAATTATTCTTACCGAAGAAATCGTTTTCTTTGTATCACAATGAATCTCTCAGAAAAAAAGGAACTGATCAATTATTTATCACAGTTTATTTCCGAAAATAGAAAAGCGCGATTTGATGAAGTCATCTCTCACCGCACTAATTATCTTCGTATTGTTCTTGAAGATCTTTATCAGGGACATAATGCCAGTGCTGTTTTGCGCAGCTGCGATTGTTTTGGAGTGCAGGATGTTCATTTTATTGAAAATAAAAATAATATGAAGATCAGTGCTGATGTGGCCATGGGAAGCAGTAACTGGCTTACCATTCACAGGCATAATAATTCTGAAAACAATACCCGTGATACCTTGTTAAACCTGAAAAGTCAGGGCTACAAAATAGTTGCCACCACGCCGCATAAAAATGATTATACGCCCGATACCCTGCCAATTGATCAAAAGATGGCTTTAGTGTTTGGAACTGAGATTGACGGTATTACGCCAACTGTATTTGAGCTGGCCGACGAATTTTTACGAATTCCAATGTACGGCTTTACCGAAAGCTTTAACATAAGTGTATCCGCGGCTTTGTGCATGTATGAGCTAACTACTAGGATTCGTAAAGAAGTAAAGGATTATTTACTTACTGAAGAGGAACGAACAGAGGTTTATCTGGAGTGGTTAAAGACTAGTATAGAGAGCAGTGAGGGTCTTATACAGAACTTTAATAAGGACAAAGTCTGAAAACCTTAGTTTGCGTTATCTTAATATTTTAATAAATTAGACGTAATGCTTTACGAACCTAATGATACTATAGTTGCTTTAGCTACTGCTCATGGTACTTCTGCCATTGCTGTGATTCGTCTCAGCGGACCAAATGCTTTCAACGTTGTTGAGCAATATTTCTTTACAAAAGGATTAAAGAAAAAAACTTTGTACGATAAGCCTTCACACACTGTGCATTTTGGATTAATTGTGCACCAGGATGTAATTATTGATGAAGTACTGGTAACTGTTTTTAAAGGTCCTAATTCTTATACTGGGCAAGATAGTGTTGAAATTTCCTGTCATGGTTCAGTTTTCATACAGCAGCAATTGCTAAAATTATTTCTTTCGGCAGGCGCACGCATCGCTCAGCCCGGCGAATTTACGATGCGCGCGTTTTTAAATGGAAAACTGGATTTGAGCCAGGCGGAAGCAGTGGCAGATTTAATTTCCAGTAACTCTGCTATATCGCATCAGGTGGCTATGCAGCAGATGCGCGGAGGTTTTAGCAGTAAAATAAAATTATTAAGGGAAAATCTGATCGATTTTGCGGCATTGATAGAGTTGGAACTTGACTTCAGTGAAGAGGATGTTGAGTTTGCCAATCGTAAAGATTTAAAAAATCTCATTTCAAAAATTATCTCTGTTATACAAAAGCTGGTGAATAGTTTTGATGTTGGTAATGTAATAAAAAATGGAATCCCGGTTGGAATAGTTGGTAAACCCAATGCCGGAAAATCAACTCTCCTCAATGTTTTACTGGAGGAAGATCGTGCGATAGTGAGTGAAATTCCAGGAACAACACGTGATACAATTGAAGACGAAATTACGATTGACGGAGTTTTATTCAGATTTATTGATACTGCCGGAATCCGCACAACAAGCGATGTGATAGAGCAGATTGGTGTAAATAAAGCCCTGGAAGTAATCCGTAAATCAGCAATTGTTATTTATCTTTTTGACTCACATGAAATAAGCAGCGGCGATTTAAAACTCGAAATTGAGACGCTGAAAGAGCACATCGGGAATTCGCAATTGATACTGCTTGCTAATAAAATTGATGTTGAAAATGATGCGGATCTGAAAGAAGAATTCAGCGATTATCCTGATATGATCTTTATCTCTGCCAAACATCATAAGAATATCGATGTTCTTAAACATAAGCTGGTTGAACTTTTTGATACAAGAACTATTGACGCTACTGATACTATTGTTACAAACGCGCGCCATGCCAATTCATTACGTAATGCTGAAAGTGCGCTACTAAAAGTTAATCAGGGTCTTAATAATAATATTGCTGGCGATCTTCTAGCTCTTGATATTCGCTATGCACTGGAAGAGCTTGGAACAATTACAGGTCAGGTGACCAGTGAGGACCTTCTTGATTCTATTTTCACGAGATTTTGTATCGGGAAGTAATGATATTGAATAAAATATTTTGGGTTAAAAAATTATCTCTGCTCTTTGTTTTTCTATCGGCAGCAGGGCTATCCCAAGTCCCTCAATCTAAAAAAAGAAGCATCGATTCTCTTGAAAAAGAAATACGAACTGCTAAAGAAGATACCAATAAGGTAAAAACACTTAATCAGTTGGCACTCCAATATTTTTCATTTGATCCTGCAAAGGCAACAGAGATCAATAATGGAGCAATGAAATTAGCCACGGTATTAAACGACAAAAAAGGCCTTAGCAACATTTATTTTGTTTTTGGTAATATTCAAAATGTAAAGGGTAGTCCTGATTCAATGATATATTATCATGAGAAAGCTCTAGAACTTCGCAGACAGATACATTGGAAGAAAGGAATTGCTTCTTCAACCGGCAATATAGGGCAAGGGTATTTATTGAAAGGCGATTTACAAAATGCCCTTAAATATTTTCTGGAGTCGGCAAAACTTGGAGAGGAAATTAAAGACAGTTCAGTATGTGCAGGCGCATATAATAATCTTGGTCTGGTGTATAAAGGCACGTCTGATTTTGGTAAAGCACTTGAATATTTTAATAAGGCTTTTGTAATAAAGAAAAAGAAATTAAATCCAAATAACCCCCTGGATATTAAAAGTCTTGCAAATACCATCATGAATATTGGAATTGTTTATGATTTAACACACCAGGATTTAATGGCCAAACGCTATTATGAAGACGCTCTCCGGAAATTTACGGAGATTGATTTTCTTCCTGGTCAGGCTTTGTGTTATAACAATCTTGGAGCTGCTTATTACGACCTGAAAGATTATGAATCTGCATTAAAAAGCAATCTCAAATCCCTGGAAATAAAAGAATCGCTTGGAGATAAAGTTGGTATTGCTTCTTCCTATATTAATATTGGCGCAGATTATTTTGCAATGAAAAATGTAAAAAAATCGAAGGAATTCCACTTTAAAGCGCTGGAGCTTATAAATGAACTTGATCTTAAGGAGGAAGCTGTTATTGTGCTTGAAGCAATTTCAAAGGATTTTGAAGCAGAAGGAGATCTTAAAAATGCACTTCTGTATTATAAAAAGTTTGAAGCAAATAAAGATACTTTGCTTAACGTGGAAAAGTCAGAACAAATGACTGAAATGGAAACCAAATATGATACCGAAAAGAAAGACAAAGAAATTTTACATCAGAACGCGCAATTAAGGGAAAAGGATCTGGAAGCGAAGCAAAAAGAAACACAGAGGAATGCATTTATTGTGGGTTTCATTCTTGTAATAGGAATGACTTTCTTTATTTTAAAAGGGTATAAGCAAAAAAAGCGTTCCCTCCTTGAGCTATCTGAAAAAAACAAAATCATTGAAGAAAAAAACAAAGATATCACTGACTCAATAAATTATGCAAAGCGTATACAAGGTGTTGTATTACCTGCTCCTGATGCTAATTCTACAATGTTTGAGGATAGTTTTATTTTATACCAACCAAAAGATGTTATAAGTGGCGATTTTTATTGGTACTCTCAAAAGAACGGCAGGAAAATAATTACCGCGGCAGATTGTACCGGGCATGGAGTTCCCGGAGCCTTAATGAGTATGATTGGGATAACTTTTCTTAACGAAGTAGTTAATGTTCATGGCATTATACGCCCTTCAGAAATTCTGAGCGAATTAAGATTTAAAGTAATAGAATCATTAAAGCAAAAAGGCGAAGCAGGGGAGAACAAGGATGGTATGGATATGTCGTTATTATCTTTTAATGCTGATAATTCAGTTGTGGAATACGCGGGAGCCAATAATCCTTTATGGATTTGCAGGAAAAAAGAATCAGGTTTTGAACTTGAACAAATAAATGCTGACAAGCGCCCTGTTGGCTATTTTATGGGAAAGTCCCTTCCTTTTACAAATAATGAAATTGCCCTAAGTAAAGGCGATTCGCTTTATATTTTTTCAGATGGTTTTGCCGATCAGTTCGGTGGACCAAAGGGAAAAAAGTTCAAGTATTCTCAATTAAAGGAGTTAATCGTTTCAATTCAGGAGAAATCAATGGCAGAACAAAAACAAATTCTTGAAAACGCTTTTAATGGTTGGAAAGGTTCTCAGGAACAAGTGGATGATGTTTGTATAATTGGTATCAGGGTTTGATACCGTATAATAACAATATTTACTTTTTAATATCTTCATCTCTCCGGAAACCAATCAATTTACGGTATTTCATTTCGCTTTCTTCCAGTGCCTTTTCCATTTCTTTATATTTTGTAATGTCTCTGAGTGTGGCAACGGCGGCTATTACTTTATTGTCTTGATTTATTATGGGTTGTCCTGATACTTTTAAAAGTTTTTTGTTTTTTGAGTCACGATCTTCCAGAATTAATTCAACATCATAGGTTGGCTCTCCTTTTAATGCCCTTTCAATTGGAAGGTTTTGAGCCGGGAAAATGGTGTTACCATCCGGATAATAAATGTCGTAACGATCAGACCAATCTGAGGAATAATAAGAATCTTCTGATCCTAAAATTTCATCGGCGATATGATTGGATAATAAAATCCTTTGATTGTTATCTGCAACAATTACACCTTCACCAATATTTTCCAGTACCATAGTAATTCGTTGTTCGCTGTTTTTTCGTTCGGTTATATCAACAAAAGCTGATACTGCGCTCTTTGTTTTGTCAATTTCAATTAACTCAACGGAAAAAAGAGCATCGATTATCTCTCCATTTTTTTTTCTGAGTTGAATTTCTATTCCTTTTAAATGTGTATTTTTTTTAGCGTAAATCAGTAAATTTTTCCGGTCTTCGGCTCTTAGAATTTTCAGTTCAAGGGATGTTTTACCAATTAATTCTTCTCTTGTAAAACCCAGTGTCTCACAGAATGAGTCGTTAACATACATAAAGCGGCCATCTTCCAGTTCTGAAATACTCAGAGGGACTGGAGTGAAATTAAAAATCTGAGTGAACTTTTTATTTGATTCTGCAATTTGTTTTTCTGAATTTCTTTGTTCGGTTATATCACTAAAAATTAGCACTGCACCAGTAACCTCACCATCTTTATCCATTATTGGCGACCCTGTATCACTAATGAAAATTTCTGTTTTGTCCTTTTTAAGCAGTATAGTGTCATTTGCCAGGCCAACAACACGTTTTTCTGAAATCGCAGCAATAATTGGATTTTCTACTTTTTGTCTGGTGTATTCGTTAATAATATTAAAAACTTCTTCTACTGGTTTACCTTTAGCTTCATCCTCTTTCCAACCGGTAAGCTTTTCAGCTACGGGGTTCATGTATGTTACGCTTAATTTGCTATCGGTTGCAATAACCGCGTCGCCAATATTTTCAAGTATACGGGTTGTTTTTTCTTCGCTCTCGCGGAGCTGCTTAAAGGCCTCGTTGCGATCGTTCTCCAGCTTTTTTCTCTGAGAAATATCCTCCGATATTCCAAGCAAATAAACCGGATTTCCTTTGATATCTTTTATAGATATTTTTTTAGTATGAAGCCAACGTTTGCCATCCTTTGTATCAATAACTTCTTCAGGAATATCTACAAGGCCACCTTTGCCTAATACTTCCCGGTCTTTACTTGTGAAAAAGTCAGCCTGCTCTTTTGGGAAAAAGTCATAGTCGTTCTTGCCAAGTATTTCTGAAGACGTATATCCGAGTAATTTTTCGCCGGCTTTGTTAAATCTTACAAATCGCAGTTCTTTTGCATCCTTAACAAATATCATATCCGGTATGTTTTCTATGATTGAATCCAGGAAAGATTTTGTTTGCTGGTTTTCTTTTTCCAGTTGTTTTCTTTTTGTTATTTCTCTTATAAATGCAATAAAAATATATTTCTCTTTAATACGACTGGCAGATATAGTTAACTCAATATCAAATTCTTCTTTATCCTTATTAAGCGCTTTAATTTCAATAGTACTGTTTAAATAAGGGCCCTGCCCTGTCTTTAGAAAGCGTTTTATTCCTTCCAAATGTAATTCTCTGTAACGGGGCGCCATAATCATATCATAAATCGGTTTTCCCATTAATTCTTCAGCTTTCCACTTAAAGAGTTCTTCGGCCTTACGATTCCATTTAACAATTTTACTTTCTTCATCAATTACAATCACCGCGTCGGGAGCTGCTTCAAATATTGTTTGAATCTGTTTTTCATTTTCCTTAGTCAGAAGGTCTGCAATTTTATTCTCAGTAATATCCGTAGAAATAGCACCAACAGCATAAATTTTATCTTCCGAATCTTTAATGGGAAATTTAATAGTAATATAGGTATGATTTTTACCGTCGGTATGTGGCAAAACTTCCTCATATCTTATTTCTTTACCACTTTTTATAATTTCCAAATCGCTATCGCGTTTGTAATCGGCAATATCCTTTGGAAATATCTCGTAATCCGTCTTACCTTTTAAATCGTCAATTTTACCACGGAATAAAAATTCAAATTGTTTATTAACAAGGATGTATTGACCTGTGATTTCTTTAACAAAGATCAGGTTACTTGAATTATCTATAATAGATTGCAGCAATTGCTGGTTAGCTTTTAACAGCGTTTCATTTAATCTGTTGTTTTTTAAATACTGACGAAGAATAAGCAGTACAACAATTAGCAGAACAACCGCCAGTGATGACAAAATAATGAATGAGACTTTGAGTGTTTTTTCAAAAAGGTCTTTACTGTTTTTTTCTAATTGAAAATCTTGTTTTTCTTCATCAATTATCAGTTTTATCATTTGCTCGATAGCAATCTCCAAACGCAGATTTTCCTCAGCTGGGAAGGGGGGAGGCTCAACAGGAGCCTTTTTGTATTTTACGTTATCCATCAATTGAGTGTGATAACTAATTTTTTTATTGATCATATTTTCAAGGGTAATCAAATTTTGCAATTGAGCAGGACGATCCTTAAAAAGTAAATTAAGATCTTCGGTATTTTTCTCTGTTTTAAAGATAAGTTTACTGGCCCGGGTAAAATACTTTTCATTTCCGCTTATTACGTAACTTTTAGCATTGTTTTGGAGCTGATTAATATCTGAGTATGTTCTTTGTAGAAGAAGAAGTCCGGTATTCATCCGTGCTTCAAGATTTTGTAAGTCCTGGTTATTTTGAATGCGTATAATGGTTACCAATACAATAAGAAGTATAACCATAAGGTTCAATATGAAACCTAATAATATGCCTTGGTTGGTAAGAAGCTTCATGTAATAGACTGTTTTCTGCTTTATACAGCAAAAAACATTCCACCGGGGATTTAAAGATTACAAAAGACCGGCCTTTTGTATCTATTTTGTAGGCCTGATGTTAATCTAATACCATCAAAGATTATTAATTATTCTTATTTTCGTTCCGCAAAATTTATGAGTATTTACCCCCCATATACTAAAACCTTTTACTCTTTTTTTAAGACTCTTTTTATTTGTCTTATTTTTATTTCCTCGGAAACATACGGGCAAAAAGACAGTGTTTATTTTGCTAAACTCGCCGAAACGTTCAGGGGGCATTTAAAATCAAATCTTGATTCCGCCAAAGTGCTCGCGGATAAAATTCTGATAGAAGCAACTAACTCTAAATACACAAAAGGTATTGCAATTGGGTATAATTATAAAGGCATCTGCAATATTTACGAAGGTAAATACGATTCAGCTACTGTTTGTTTGCAAAGTGCCCTGATAAATTTCGGGGAAAATAGCTACACCAAAGGTGTATGTGATGTTTATTCAAACATGGGAGTATGTTATGATTATCTTGGAAAATTTGCTGAAGCTATAAAAAATTATTTGAACGCTTTACGTGTTGCCGAGAAGATTAACGATCAAAATGCGATTGCACGGGCATGCAATAATCTTGGTGCAATTTATTACCAGAGAAACGAATTTAAAACAGCAATGACCTATTTTAAAAGGTCATTAAAAATTCGTGAAAGTGAAAAGGATATTTACGGCATTGCATCCTGTTGTTTGAATATTGGAGCCTGCCTTTCATCACTTAAAGATTTAAATGGAGCTTCTTTGTATTTAAAAAAGTCGATCGAACATGCAAAACTTTCGGGTGATTCGGTATTGCTGGCAGATGGTTATGTGAATCTTGCTCAGAATTATTCCAAGGATCGTGATTTTATTACTTCCATTGCAATGTACAAAAGCGCCCTGCCAATTTATGAGTCCTTTAACGATCGCCGCTCTATTGCCGACCTGAATTATTATATAGCCGACGATTACCGTTTTTTAAAAGATTTCAAAAGTGCCCATGCACTTTTATTAAAATCGTTTATAACATCTAAAGCAATTCGTTATGGCGAAGGAATAAAAAGAAGCGCGTCCGGTTTGGTTACAACATCGTCGCATCTTCAAAAACCTGATAGTGTTGAATATTTTCTTTCTGAATATTCTGTTATAAGGGATTCGCTTTTTTCTGAGAGCAATTCAAAACAAATTGCAGACATGCAGACAAAGTATGAGACAGAGAAAAAAGATCAGGAACTGAAAGTTAAGGATCTTGAAATAGAAAAACAAACTGTTGAATCGAAGCAGAAATTGTTTCAACGGAATGCTTTTATTGCCGGATTTGTGTTAATGTGCGGAATGGCTTTTTTTATTTTCAGAAATTATAGGGAGAAGAAAAAATCGTTGTTTGAAATATCTGAACAAAAGAAAATAATTGAAGAAAAAAACAAAAATATTACTGATTCCATTAACTATGCGCAGCGGATACAGGAAGCGATTCTTCCACCACTGGAAAATGCAAATTCATTGTTTTCTGAATCTTTTATCCTGTTTATCCCTAAAGATGTTGTAAGCGGTGATTTTTACTGGTATCACCAAAAGAATAATAAAAAATTGATAGCGGCTGTGGATTGCACTGGTCATGGTGTTCCAGGAGCATTGATGAGCATGATAGGCAATGCTTTTTTAAATGAAATTGTTAATGAAAAAGGAATTGTAAAACCTGCTGAAATTCTTAGCGAACTTCGGGATAAGATTACACATTCATTAAAGCAAACCGGCGAGGTTGGGCAAACCAAAGACGGCATGGATATGGCATTACTTTGTGTTAATGATGATAACACGCGGGTAGAATTTTCAGGAGCCAATAATCCTTTATGGGTTTGCAGCAATAATGGAGAAGGAAGTGTTATAACGGAATACAAAGGGGATAAACAACCGGTTGGTTATTACATTGGTAAATCATTACCCTTTACCAATCATGTGATAGATGTAAAAAAAGGTGATACTCTTTATGTGTTTACCGATGGTTTTGCCGATCAGTTTGGTGGACCAAAAGGGAAAAAGTATAAATACAGTCAGCTGCGTGATAAGCTCATTGCGGTACAAACTAAATCTATGACAGAACAAAAACAGTTTTTGCTGGATGAGTTTGCGAAATGGAAAGGTTCCTTTGAACAGATTGACGATGTGTGTGTGATAGGAATACGCATATAACGCCTATTTAATCCAACCTCAAAAAGTATTATAGTAACCCAACCGCACCTAAAGGCTTTGGAAAAATTAATTCTCGCCCAATCAACCTCGTTGGATCATTAGCTAACCAGCTCTGAAAGCTACTTGGTTTTCAATCATAACAGCTGATTTTCGGTAAATTTTTATCCTAGTTTTTTAGAAGAAACTCTTTACAAATCAAACATGCAGAATATTTGAGCGAGGACTATTTAAAATCCTAAGTCGTTTACCTTTAAAGTGAGAAGCGCGATATCATCGGGAAAATGTTTTTCACCTTTAAATTCTTCAGCGTAAAAAATAAGCGCCTGATTAATAAAATCGGGTTTAGCTTTATCGTTCTTGCGAATAATATCTTCCAGTGCTTCCACGCTTACGGAGTCGTTAGCTTCATTGGCAGTATCAGTTAATCCATCGGTATAACATACCAACGTAAACTCCGATGCGTAATTAAATATTTCAACAGAAACGTGAGGTAATATTTCAGTTATGCCTAAAAGAGTACAACCCTTCGTAAGCTCAATGAATTTATTTTCATACATCAGTATCGGCGGATTATGTCCCGCATTGATGTATGTTAGTTGCTGGCTTTTTATATTTAGTTTGCCCAGAAAAATAGAGAGAAACTTTTCCTGTTGCGCATTATTGATAACACGTTTGTTTATCTCAATTATTAAGTCTTTAAGGTTATGCGTGTAATTAATAAGACTATGAAGCGTTGCCTGGATATTACTCATTAGTAAAGCTGCTGCCACTCCTTTTCCACTTACATCGGCAATGCAAAAAATATATTCGTGATTATTTAAAGGGATAAAATCATAATAATCACCGCCAACCTGCTGATGAGGCAAATATTTGGCTGCCACCTGCAGATATTCTGAATCAGGGAAAATATGCGGGAAGAGCATTTTTTGCATGTTTTGCGCCAGTTCCAACTCTTTTTTTATCTGGGCCCTCTGAATGTTTTCTTTAAAGAGTTTTTTATTTTCAATAGCCACTACAATAATGTTGGTGAGCGTTTGAACAAAGGGTAAATGCTTAATAGCGGCGCTAAGCTCAAGTTTCTCCTGATTAACATCGCCAAGTAAAACATACGCGAGTGGAGTTTGCTTATGATAAACAGGTATTACAATTTCAAAACTCTTACTTAATTCACCTTTACTGTAAGTTATCGTTTCAATTTCAGTAATATTTAAAAGCTCGGGTTCAAATTGAATATGATTGTATTCTTCGTTAATTCCGTATTTAAGAATGCAGGTCCATACATGATCGTAACTAAACAAAACAAGCTTACCAACGCCGAGGCGGTTTTCAAGAATATCCTGGTACAAATCAAGGAGACTGGAGGTAGAGGCATTCATGTTTATGGCTTTTGTAACTTCCAGCAACGCATTCAGTTTCAGGTCCTGAATTTGCTTCTGTTGCCATATTTTTGAATTGTCATCCATTAAATCAAATAAACAGCTTCCTGACCTTTTTTAGAAAAATCAGCTTCTATGCGTTCTTGTAATGTAGTGCTGAGTGTTAAACCTACAAAATCGGCTTTAACCGGAAATCTGGTGTGGCTGCGATCAACAAGAATTACAGTGCTGAGTTTTTTTACCGGTTTGTCTAAAAAAAGACGTACGGCGTAGATAAGAGTTTTTCCACTGTTTAAAACATCGTCAACCAGAATGGTTGTTTTATTTACAAAATCTTTTTCATTAAAATCAATTTGAGGTTTCCCTTCCCAGGGTTTTTCTTTATCAATCTTAATTTTTCCCAGCTGAACTTTAAGTTTCGAAATTTCTTTAAGTTTTTCAGCAAGGTTTGCGGCCACTTTATAACCATTACCTTCAATGCCAACTATGAGCAAACTTTTTTCATTGAAATTATTTTCATACACTTCAAACGCAAGCCTGTTAAGCTTTTGCTGTATTTGGGTTGTATTTAAAATTTTTACTTTATTGCTCATGGCTGGTTGTGGCAATATTTATTTATAATTCTTTATTAATTGAGAAAGACCTTGTTTTACCTTATCATTAGGTTCGCATAAAGGAAGTCTAACATAAGGCTTGCATTTTTTTAATTCGCTTAGTGCAAATTTTATTCCACCAGGATTACCATCTGCAAAAAGAAGATCGGTAATGTCCATTAATTTATAATGAAGTTTTTGCGCTTTTTCAAAATCGCCTTTCAGGCACAATCTAACCATATCACTGTAATCTTTTGGAAATGCCTGGGCTACCACAGAAATAACGCCAACGCCACCTGCAGCAATTACGGGTAATGTAAGGTTATCATCTCCACTAATCACCATAAAATCCTTAGGTTTATTTTTGATCACTTTCATGATCTGCTCAATGCTTCCGCTCGCTTCTTTTGTTGCAACAATGTTTTTAAAATCTCTTGCAATGCGAACCTGAGTTTCCCAGGTAACATTACTTCCGGTACGCCCCGGAACGTTATATAAAATAATATTTTTTCTTGTGCTTTCCGAAACGGCTTTGTAGTGTTGGTAATAACCTTCCTGGTTTGGCTTGTTGTAGTATGGCGCAACCGAAAGAATAGCTTCAAAATGTTTCAGGTTTTGTTTTTTAATTGCGTTTACTACTTCAGCAGTATTATTGCCGCCAATACCCAAAACAAGGGGTAATTTGTTGCCATTAGTTTTTACAACAGTCTCAATTACCAGTTCCTTTTCTTCTTTTGTTAAGGTAACGCTTTCGCCCGTGGTACCCATCACTACTATATATTCCACTTTACCATTATGCAGATGCTTAACTATTGTGGAAAGAGCATCAGTATCTACATTTCCTTTTTTATCGAAGGGAGTTACGATGGCGACTCCGGTTCCTGTTAAATTTTTATTACTCATAAAATCTTATTATAAAAGTATAAATTTTTGCGGTACATGACAGAACAATACCATGTCTTCCAAATGTTATTTCAGATTAAAATATTCTGTAGCCATTAACGCAATTTCATTTCCATATGCAAGACTTGCAGTGGCAGCCGGACTTGGGCTGTTAATAACATGCATGGCATTTCCGTGCTTTTCGATTTTAAAATCGTCGAGCATTTCACCCTCAGGTCCCAGGGCCATCGCACGGATTCCGCAACGGCTGGCAATTATATCATCCATCTCAAGGCTTGGGATTAATTTTCTTAGCCTGTTAAGGAAATACGTTTTGCTGAAAGCCCCCCTGTATTCATCTAATCCAAATCGCCAGTGTTTTCCGAAGAATTTCCAGGTTCCTTTGTAACCGAATGCTTCGGCTGTATCTTTAAAGCTGAATGCAGTTTTTTTGTAACCTTCTCTATCAAAAACAAACACGGCGTTTGGTCCGCATTCTGTTCCTCCGTGTATCATGCGGGTAAAATGCACGCCAAGAAAAGGGAATTTAGGATTAGGAACAGGATAAATAAGATTCTTTACTTTTTTTAAGCCCTTTTCAGTAAGATCATAATAATCACCACGGAAGCCAACGATAGCGGCGTCCGTTTTCGCGCCTTCTTTTTTAGTGATGCGATCCGCCTGCAGGCCTGAAGTTGTTATGATATATTTACCGGTAAATTTTGAAGATTCGGTTATAACGGTTGTTGAGTTTGCATCCTTTTCAAAACCAATTACCTTTTGTGAAGTAAGAACTTTGCTTCCGTTGTTCTTCGCATGGATTAATTCAACATATTTTCTTGCAACTTCACAATAATCAATAATTCCGGTACAGCCAACCCAAAGGCCGGAAATCCCTTCGCAGTATGGTTCAATTTCTTTAATGCGTTTAGAATCGATGATTTCAATATCTTCAACGCCATTGGCAATGCCGTTGTTATAAACTTTGTTCATGTGAGCCAGTTCACTTTCGTGTGTAGCCACAATAATTTTACCGCAGATATCGTGCGAAATATTGTATTGTTTTACAAACTGCACCAGTTCGCGGCGTCCGGCAACGCAATTGCGTGCTTTGTAAGAGCCGGGTTTGTAATAGATACCGCTGTGAATAACACCGCTGTTGTGTGAGGTTTGATGCGCGGCCACTTCTTTTTCCTTTTCAAGAACAAGTATTTTTTTTGTTGGATGCATTCCGGTTAATTTATACGCCGTAGCAAGTCCAACAATCCCGCCGCCCACAATAATAATATCAAAATTTTCTGTCATAAAATCACCAGCAAATGTATTAAAATAAAGGTTAAAACGGCTTTTTTCTTAAGGCGGATAGTGGTAAATTTATAAACTCTTAACGCTTATGAAAATAATTTGTATTGGCCGCAATTACGCTGAACACGCTAAAGAAATGAAGGCAGACCTTCCGGTTGAACCGGTTTTTTTTATGAAACCGGATACCGCATTACTTAAGGAAACTGATTTTTACCTTCCTGATTTTACAAAGGATCTGCACCACGAAATTGAATTGGTAGTTAAGATCAGTAAGGCCGGAAAGCATATCAGCGAGCAGTTTGCAAATAAATACTACGATGAAATTGGCCTGGGTATTGACTTTACAGCACGTGATATTCAGGCAAAGTGTAAAGAAAAAGGACTTCCATGGGAAAAGGCCAAAGCTTTTGACAACAGCGCACCAATAGGAAAATTCATAGGGAAGGAAGCGTTTGATTTGGGTAATATCAACTTTGAATTACTGGTAAACGGGCAAGTAAAACAATCCGGTAATTCAAAAAATATGATTTTTACAATTGATAAAATAATCAGTTATGTTTCGCAATATATAACATTAAAAACCGGCGATCTGATTTTCACGGGAACCCCGGAAGGAGTGGGGCAAGTGAATATTGGTGATAAACTGGAAGGGTTTGTAAATGGAGAAAAGTTTCTTGAGTTGAATGTAAAATAATGTTTAAAAAAATCGCCATAACGTTTGTAAAGTTTTACCAATACAGCATCAGGCCCTTGTTGCCAAATGCCTGTCGCTATACGCCTTCGTGCAGCGAATACTCAATTGAAGCCATTAACAAGTATGGCGCGCTAAAAGGCTCATGGCTTGGTTTAAAAAGAATTATGAGATGTCATCCGTGGGGAGGTCATGGCTATGATCCCGTACCTTAGCTGGATTTTTAGTACATTTGTTTATGAAGAAGATTGTTTTTTTAACGCTTTCATTTTTTGTTTTTCTTTCCTGCAGAAAGGACGATAAAATTGAGCCGATTTCTCCTGCTACAGTTGATATTGGTACTTCTGTGAAACTGAATTTTGAAGCTGCGGTTAACAGCACTTCGTTAATTTTAAACTCCGGACAGCGTTTTACAAACTTTTTCGGCGACAGTTTCACTGTTAGAAAATTCAATTATTACCTAAGCAATTTTAAATTAAAAACCATTGAAGGCTATGTTTTCTCTGAGCCTGAAAGCTATCATTTGATTAGAAATGATATAATTGAAACTACTTCATTTACTATTCAAAATATGCCTGAGGGAACCTATAAATCGATTGAGTTTTTGATTGGTGTTGATAGCCTTCATAATGTGAGCGGCGCGCAAACAGGGGATCTTGATCCAATAAAATTAATGTTTTGGGACTGGAACACGGGATATATTTTTTTGAAACTGGAAGGAGAATATTCTACCATTAATTCGGGCGGATGGTTGCAGTATTCTTATCACGTCGGAGGGTATGCCGGCCCCTACAATTGTGTGAGAAAATGTTCTATTACTTTTCCAAATAATCTCGAAGTGGTTAAAGGTTCTAAACCTGAAATATATTTAAAGGCCGTAATTGATGAGTTATTTAAAAGTCCGGAAATTATTGACATGGATACTTACAATGCAATAACCACTGGTAAAAAAGCTTATACCCTGTCGGATAATTATTCGGACATTTTTATAGTAACAAAAGTAACTAACTGATGTAACTTTTGATTCAACCTTGAATTATAGGCTTATTAAAACCATTATCATACATATAGTTGCTTTTGTCTTTCTGGGCATTGATCTTTTTTCTCAAAACGTTACGATAAGAGGAAAGGCGCACCATTCTTATAACGGCAAAGTAGTTCAGTTATTTACTCTGACCGATTTTGTAACTAATGTTGAGCAAAAAGAAGGTCAGGATACCATTCAGCATGATGGTTTTTTTGAGTTATCCTTTCATTCAGAATTCACCCAGCCGGTATTTTTGAAAATAGAGAATGTAACAGCTAAACTCTATGTTCAGCCTGATTTTGTGTATGGAATTACTATTCCTGAACTGGACGAAAGTTTTGACCGTAAGAATGACGCTGAGCTGCCAGTTAACATAGGTATAGTTGGCGCTGATAGCAGCGAGCTTAATGTGCTAACCTTCAATTACCAGGAGCAGTATACCAATATGTTCATTTCAAAAGATAATAAATTCATGAACCGTAATGTGCTGTTTAAAAGAGCAGATTCACTAAAGAGACTGTGTGATGTAAAGTATGCGAACGTAAAAAACGTCTATTTTAAGAGCTATTATGATTACTCTATAGCGTCTGTTAATGCAAGTTTATCGCGTGGAGAAAATTATCTGATTAATAGTTATATACTTAAGAAACCCATTCAATATCATCATTACGAATACATGCAGTTTTTCAGTTCTTGTTTTGGAGGATATCTCAACTCCGTTGCTTCAATGAAAAAAGGTCAGTCGTTGTATAACATTATTAACGTAAAAGCCAATTACGACCTGTTAAACGCATTTTTAAAGGACGATAAATTTTTAAAAAATGATTCTTTACGCGAACTGGTTATCATTAAAAACCTCTGGGATTTTTATTATAGCTCTGAATTTTTTCCTGAAGCCATTGAAACAATCGTTTCGGATATTAATCAGCGGACGAAAATTTCTGAGCACAAAAAAATTACCGGCACAATGCTATCATATTTTAATAAAATGCAGCCGGGTTCATCAGCACCTGATTTCGCCGCCCGTACGAAAGATGGTACTATAGGCGTGCTTAACGCTTTTAAAAACCGCTGGATCTATCTGAATTTTTTTTCAACAGCAAACGTGGAAAGTATGAAGGAAATGCCTAAGATTGCCGCGCTTAAGAAAAAATACGGCAATAAAATTGTTTTTGTTAGTATTTGCCTCGATGACAGTCTAAAATCCTATATCAATTACGTTAAAAGTAATCCAAAATTCGACTGGAACATTTGGTATAATTATGACAGATCCTTTTCAATTACTGCAAAAGAGAAATATTATGTTACCGGTACAGAAGCCTACTTTCTAATAAATAACTTTGGTTATCTTGCGCAATCACCGGCTCCATCACCTTCAAAAGGGATAGAATATAAGCTGAACGCAATTGTGAAACCGGCAGGAAAAAACACTAAAACCGGAATACGTTAGGTGGCAGAAAATATCAATAAGGAATCGATCTGGGAAGAGCAAATTGTTTATGAAGACAATCATATTATTGTAATTAATAAGTTGCCATCAGAAATTGTTCAGGGAGATAAAACCGGCGACATGCCTTTAAGTGAAAAAGTAAAGAATTTTATTAAGGTACGTGACCATAAACCCGGGAATGTTTTTTGTGGCGTAATACATAGGTTAGACAGGCCTGTGAGCGGAATTGTAATATTTGCCAAAACTTCAAAAGCTTTATCGCGATTCAACGAGTTATTTAGAGAAAAGACTATTCATAAAACTTATTTGGCGGTAGTAAAAAACAAGCCGGTAAAAGAAAAAGACCTTTTAACTCATTTTCTTATTAAAAACGAAAAAACAAATACCTCTAAAGCGTTTAATAAGGAAGTTTCCGGAAGTTTAAAATCTCAATTGGAATATGAGGTTATTGCTTCTTCTGACAATTACCATTTGCTTAAAATAAAACTATTAACCGGCAGGCACCATCAGATTCGTTGTCAGCTAGCCGCCATTGGCTCGCCTATTAAAGGAGATGTTAAATACGGATTTAACCGCACTAATGAAGGAGGATTCATTCATCTCCACAGTTACCAGGTTGCGTTTATTCACCCGATAAAAAAGGAAGAGCTTAAGCTTAAGGCAATGCCCATAAGTAAAGATCCGGTATGGAGTTTTTTTGTAAAAGAACTAAGAAAATAAACACTATTTCCCGGAAGACGATTTAATAAAAATAAGGCGAATCAATCGATCCCTTGTTTTTAATAACATCTTTGGCTTGTCCGATTTATAGAAATAAAAAACCCCGAATTATTTCGGGGTTTTTAAATTTTATTCTTCTTCTTCCTCTTCGTCGGTTTTCTTAGGTACATCCGTTTTCTTAGGAGCGTTTGGATCAACAAAATCGAAGCTTAATATTCTGAATGAAGTTCTTCTGTTTTTAGCGTGTAAAGCTTCTTTTTCTTCTTTACTTTTCGCTTTTGCTATAACATCATCTGTAACGATAAGCTGAGTTTCACCATATCCTTTAGCTGTTAAACGCTCAGCAGGAATTCCTTTCTCTTTTACAAGGAAATCAACACAGGACTGAGCACGTTTTTGCGAAAGTTCCTGGTTTTTAGCGTTATCACCACGGCTATCAGTGTGTGAGTTTAACTCAACGATGATGGTTGGATTATCTTTTAAAATATTATATAAGTACATTAAAGAGTCTTTTGCCTCAGGAGTAAGTTCCCAGCTTGCTAAAGCATAACGTACTTCAGGCATACGGATTTCTCTTTCAACCGGTTTTACATTAAAATCTGCAGTAAAGTCTGTTGATTTTTCCTTTGAAACGGTACTGATAACGCGTTGATCTTTTGTTGCTAAATAACCATCTTTACTAAAGCTTGCAGATTTGGATGATTGACCTGTTTCTGTTGAAACTGTATATGTAACATTCTCTTTTAACTTTTCAAGTTTGTAAGCACCATCTTTTCCTGTTGTAAATTCTTTTATTGAACCATCAGATCCGATAATTTTTACTTTTACGCTTTCAACAGGTTCGCCTTTGCCTTTACCAGTCGTTGCTCCACCTTCACTTAATACATTTCCTTTTAAGTTAAAAATTAATGGAGGCAAGTTAAATGACCAAATATCATCACCACCTTTTCCGCCTTCGCGGTTACTGGTGAAATATCCCTTTTGTTTTTTGCCTTCGTAAATAATTCCAAAGTCGTCAAATGAAGAGTTAATAGGGTATTTCAGGTTTTCTACCGGCTTTGTAAATTTTCCATCTGCGCCTGCTTCTGCAACAAAAATATCCAATCCGCCCATTCCTGGGTGATAGTCAGAAGCAAAGTATAATTTTTTACCATCGTCAGAAACAGTAGGGTATAATTCGTTTCCTTCGGTATTTACTGCCGGACCAGCGTTAACCGGTTGCCCCCATGTGTTGCTTTTAGCGTCAAATGTACAGCTCCAAATATCAGCACCACCATAACCTCCTGTCATTCGTGAAGCAAAGTATAATTTTTTACCATCAGCAGAAAGAGTAGGGTGACCAAACTGAACAGTGTCGCTGTTAAAAGGTAAACGCTGTGACTCACCCCATGTGCTACCTTGTTTTTTAGCCATATATAAGCCGCACTTCATTTGCTTATTTTTTTCTTCAGGACAACGGGTAAAGAAAATCATATCTCCTTTTTTGCTTACCCATCCGTTAGCTTCATTTACTGGTGAAGATATTGCAGGAGGTAGTAATACAGGAGTAGACCATTTACCATTTTTATCAAGTTTTGATTCATAAATGTCGGAGTGGTTTGATCCAACATTTAATTCCTGAGAACCTAACGCTCCATCGCGACGCGAAGAGAATATTAAAGTCTGGTATTTTTTATCGCTATAAGCAGGAGCCCAATCACCTTCTTTGGAATTGATTAAGGACATATTTTCAATTTTATAGCGCTGAGGACTGTCTTTCCATTGCTGGGCAAGCTCACATGATTTAACCCCTAAATCAGCCTTTTTAGCATCGCCGCCTTTTGCCTTATAATTGTTATATTCAACAATTGCTTCAGGATACTTTTGCTGATTTTTTAAAACTTCAGCAAGACGCAGGTAAACTGTTGGATCGTCAAAATTAGAAGCAATAGCTTTTTGATAATAGGTTTCAGCACCCTTATAATCATTAATTTCCTGGCAGGAAATACCTGATTTATAAAGGATCATAGGCTTCTTTTCTTTTGAAGCAGCGCCATAAACCTGTTTGTACATGTTTAATGCGTTATAATACTGGCGGGCTTCAAAACTGGCATCTGCCTTTTTTAACAGTTTTTGCGAAAATCCGGAAGCCGTTAAAATCACTGTGGCTGCGGCGGTTAAAGTAAGTCTGGTTATGTTTTTCATACTTTAATTTAGGGTTAATAAGTCGCTAATATAGGAGTTTTTATTATAAACTAAAAAAAAATTAACTTTTTTGCATTTGCTCATCAAAGCATAGCTTTCAATATATTTACAATTCTTCTTTCATAACGTTTGGCAGGTATCTACATTCATATTCCTTTTTGTAAACAAGCCTGCAATTATTGCGATTTTCATTTCAGTACCAACCTGAAAAATAAAGCTGAAATGGTGACAAGTATTTGCAAGGAAATTGAATTAAAACGCGGTTATCTTAATCACCAAAAAATTGAAAGCGTTTATTTTGGCGGGGGAACTCCCAGTGTTCTCGCTGTACAGGAAATTGATAGCATACTATCAGCGCTTAAAAAACATTTTGATTTTAATACGAAAATTGAAATAACATTGGAAGTTAATCCTGACGATGTGAATAGCCAAAAATTGACGGAATGGCTTGCCTTAGGGATAAACCGGTTATCAATCGGATTGCAAAGTTTTAATGATGATGAATTAAATTGGATGAAGCGCGCTCATGATTCGCAACAATCGATTAGCTCTGTAAAACTTGCACAGGACAAAGGATTAAGTAATATAACAATTGATCTTATATATGGAAGTAAATTTCAAAGCCAAAAGAGTTGGGAACAAACCCTTCTTAAGGCAATAGCTTTGAACACGCAGCATGTTTCTTCTTATAATCTCACCATCGAAAAAAAAACGGAGCTAGGACATAAATACGAAAAAGGAACAGAGCCTCCTGTGAATGATGAACTTAGCAGTGCCCAATTCCTGTTAATGATAGATGCGCTGTCTGACGCTGATTTCATTCATTATGAAATTTCAAATTTTGGTAAAGATGGATTTTTTGCAATACACAACAGCAATTACTGGCTTGGTAAGCATTATCTGGGTTTGGGGCCGTCTGCGCATTCATATAACGGCGCAACAAGAAGCTGGAATATAAGTAACAACAATCAATATATTGCCTCTGTAAAAAATGGGATCCCGTTTACACAAACAGAAGAGCTTTTGCTAAACGACCGATATAATGAATATGTCCTCACGCGTTTAAGAACTATCTGGGGATGCGATGTGAATGAAATTGAAAGTCTTTTTGGCAAGGATGTACGCGATCAATTTTTGAAACAAATTCAGGTTAAACAAAATTTCATTCAGAAATCCGGTAGCAACTATACTTTAAACCGGAACGGAAAGCTTCAGGCAGATGGAATTGCGGCTAGTCTTTTTCTATAAAGAGTTTTTCGCTAAAATCTCTTTCTTTAAATGTGGTTTTTCGAACCAAATCCCTTAGTACACGTGTTTAAAAACAATTTTTTGTCCAATTGAATTTTATTCTACATTTGACCGCAAATTTTTTTAAAAAGAGGATATGTTTGAGTTAAAAACCGCGATTACCAACATAGGAGAACGTTGGAAATATAAAGTAGAAGAAATTACTCCTGGCGTTTACCGGGTGGATGTTGCCATAAAAATGAAAGACGAAAGCTGGCGATACCAGTTTGTTTATGCATGGCAAATTGCGGGCAGGCATTTCGGTAAAGACGTAATTTATATGAATAGCCGTTGCGGTGAATACAATCCAAATTTGAATCATTACAAGTTGTTAAAGGAAGGAGGGTATGGCACTTTTGCACAGGTTACCGTTACAACTGATAAACGAAGTGACGGATCTCCTTGTGAAACTGTAATTGTGCAGGCTTCATGTCCTATTGAGTTATTGACAGAAGCCACCCTTAATGAAATGCTTTACGATGTTGCTTACAATGCAGATTGCATCGAGGAAGCCTACTTTGGAGGAGACAATAATTAAGCTGGGTTTTAAACAAAAGCCTGCTGGAAATGTGTTAAAGTTTTATTTGCCTGTTTCAGTATTTTTTATTTACTTGCGTCGATTTAATCTTTCAAAAACATTAATTTGTCGATGAATATTTATACAAATATGTTAAACAAACATTTTTTTACCCAGATATTTTTTGGGGTAATTGCATCCGCTCTTTTTGCATCGTGTGATGGAAAAAAAGACGAAAACAATGGTAAGGACGAGATTGTTGATACCGACACGGTTAAAACCCAGGTATTGAACGTTGGGGGTGAATTGTTCAGCGTTCCTTCACCAATTCAAACAGCATTACTCATTCAAAAGAGTGGAATTGCATATGATAAATCTATATTAAGCGCTTCAAACAAGGTAAATACATTTTCTACGGATTATGCTAAATCGCTAAATCTTGGTATTTATGGCGCTGATCTTGGATATGTATCATTATATAATCAAACGCAGGATGCTCTTGGATATCTTGCATCGGTTAAACAATTAGCAGATAAACTTGGAATTTCAGCAGCTTTCGACGCTGCAACCATGGAGCGCATTAAGAACAATGTAACTAACAAGGATAGTATGATGGTTCTTGTTGGTATTGCGTACCGTGGAAGCGACGCTTATCTTAAAAATAACCAACGTACAGATATTAGCAGTTTAATTCTTACCGGAGGCTGGATAGAAAGTATGCATTTTTCAATTTCCGCATACAAATCAAAACCTGGTAACGATATTAAATTCCGTATTGCAGAACAAAAGCAGGCTCTTGGAAGTCTTATCAAGATTTTGTCAAACAATAAAACTCCGGAGGTAATAGAATTAACTACCCAATTAGGTGATCTTGCAAAGATTTATGAAGGAATCCAATTCAAATACACTTTCGTTGAGCCTACAACCGATACCGCAAAAAAGGTTACTTATATTAATAGCACCACTGAGGTTGTTGTTAGCGATGAGCAAATCAACCAGATAAGTGAAAAGGTAAAAGAGATAAGAAATAAAATTGTTAACACAACTCAATCCTAATAATTTCAATTAAAATAAAATATGAAGAGATTTGTTTTTATTCTGTCATTTGTTGCTGCAGGCGCTTTCTTTAAATTAAACGCGCAGTGTGATACAATTGCCAATATTTGTGCTAAACATATTATTTCAACGTTTATATCAGATGGTCAGCAATACCGCGCTTTGTTATTGAATTCTGAAGAAACCGCGGAGTTTCACTCTACTTTTTTTGGTGAAACTACATACAGGTTAGCCGCTTGCAGCGGAACTTCAGATGGTAATCTTATTTTTAATATTTATGATCAGGATCGTCATCTTCTGTTTACTAATCGTAACCAGAGTAATGCTCCATATTGGGATTTTAAAGTAAAATCAACTCTCGAAACAATTATCGAAGCGCAACTGGATGCCAATAGAAATCCTGGATCGGGATGTGCTGTGATATTAATCGGTTTCAAACAAAAGTAATATCTATTAAAGAGCTCTTTGTACAAAAAAATTGAAAAGGATAAAGTTCAACTTTATCCTTTTTTTGTATATTAGTTTGCTAAATATGAAACACCGGTTTTTTCTTTTTTTCCTGTTTATTACAGGGATTTTATCGGCCCAAACCGATTGCATATTTAAAAGAGATACGGTTTTTATTCATAAGGAAAATAAAACTGTAAATGCTGAAATTTTACAGGTTGACCTTAAAAAATCTTTTGTGCAGTTTATTAAAACAGATGCCAATAAATATTACATGAAAATATCAGTTTCTGAAAACCTTTATTTCGACAGGGTAGATCAGCTCGAAATAAGATCAGGAAGCAAGAGTTTTTATGTTAAGGATGCTAAACAATTTCAAACGAATAAACATACAGGATATTTTGAAGTTGAACTTTTTAAAAATTATGCAGTTACTTTAAAAGATGAAGGAATTACATCGCTGGTATTTAATAAGGCTGAAACTTCTTTCCAAAAACAGGATAGAGTTTTGATTAAACAGGCAGCAAAATGTTTTTACGAAGCGATATCCAAAAAAAATAATTTGAACCATGAGTGAACGAATACTAAGAGCCCTGATGCAAATGTTTGCTATCATCGCAAAGGTTGATGGGGTAAACAACACAGGTAGACAAATCGTACAATCTTTCTTAAAGCAGCAGTTAAGTCAGGATCAGGTAGACACTTATCTGAAAATTTTTGACGAATACCTGGAATCTCATCAGCAGGCCAGTAAAAAGAAAGAGGGCGCCGCAAAACGTACTTCGCTTAACTCCGTAAAAGTTTTAAAGATCTGTACCCAGATTAACCAGGAACTTGAGCAAACACAAAAGGTTATTGTGCTTCTTCGTTTGCTGGAATTTATATATTCAAGTAATGAGATCTCAGAACAAGAATATGAATTTGTTGTTACTGTGGCCGATACCTTTAATATTCCTCATGAAGAGTTTGTTCTTTTAAAATTATTCATTGAGAATCAGGTTGAGGCAATTCCAAACGATCCGAACATTCTTGTAATTAATAACATGGAGAATGGTTACGGAAATGCCAGCAAGCACATTTACAGCGAGAGCATGACTCAGGATGTTCGCATTCTTCAGATTCCGAGTGTTGGTATGTATTTCCTCCGTATATACGGAAACATGGAACTTATTCTGAACGGACAGGGAATTTCCAGAGAACGTGTTCACATTTTTACACCAGGTTCTTCCATCCGCTCCAGCAAAATTAAACCTATTTATTACAGCGATGTTATTGGTCGTTTCCTTAGCGATGAATCTCAGGCCAAAATTACTTTCGAAGTAAAGAATCTGGAATTTAAATTTAAAGGAGGCAAACTTGGTTTACGCGATGTAAACATTAATGAAGAAAGTGGTAAACTTATTGGAATTATGGGAGGTTCAGGCGCAGGTAAATCAACCCTGCTAAATGTACTGAACAGTATGGAAACTCCAAGTGGAGGATGGGTTAAAATAAACGGAAAAAATATACATACAGAAAAAGAAGAAATAAAAGGGGTTATTGGTCATGTTAGTCAGGATGATTTATTGATCGAAGAACTTACTGTATATGAAAATCTTTTTTACAATGCTAAATTATGCTTTGGAAACCTTAGCGATCAGGAAATCAGCAAACGCTGCAACGATCTTCTGGCAGATCTTGGTTTGAGCGAAACACGCAATCTTAAAGTAGGTTCTCCGCTTGAAAAAACAATTTCGGGTGGCCAGCGTAAACGATTAAATATTGGTTTAGAACTTATCCGGCAGCCAAGCGTTTTGTTTGTCGATGAGCCAACTTCCGGTCTTTCTTCCCGCGACTCGGAGAATATCATGGACTTGTTGAAGGAACTTGCTCTTAAAGGAAAACTGATTTTTGTGGTAATCCATCAGCCTTCATCCGACATTTATAAAATGTTTGATAAGCTCATGATCCTTGATGTGGGTGGTTATCCAATTTATTACGGAAATCCGGTGGACGCGGTTAGTTATTTCAAAAGGCTGGTAAATCACGTTAACGCCGAAGAGTCTGAGTGCTGGAATTGCGGTAACGTTAATCCTGAGCAGATTTTCAATATTATTGAAAGCAAGGTGTTGGATGAATACGGAAATCTTACTTACACCCGTAAAATAAATCCTGCGGAATGGAACTCGCATTACAAGGAGCTCATTGAAAACAACATTCACTCTGAAAAGAAACATACCGAAATACCTGAAAGTATTTTCAAGATTCCGAACATTCTTAAACAATTTAAAGTGTTCATCACCCGCGATGTTAAAAGTAAGCTTACCAACACGCAATACCTGATGATCAACTTCCTGGAAGCTCCTTTACTGGCGTTTATACTTGGATACCTCGTTAGATTTTATAATACCGATGTTGATACAACCAAAGGATATATTTTTGGCGAAAATGAAAATATTCCCGCGTATATGTTTATGTCGGTTGTTGTAGCCTTGTTTATAGGATTAACAGTGAGCGCGGAAGAAATAATACGCGACAGAAAAATACGTAAACGTGAATCTTTCCTAAACCTTAGTAAAGGCAGTTATTTGTGGAGTAAAATAATTATCATGTTTGCTTTATCAGCAATACAAACACTCAGTTTCGTTATTGTAGGAAATCTTGTTCTTGGAATTAAAGGAATGTATACTGATTATTGGCTTGTATTATTTACAACTTCTTGTTTTGCGAATATTCTTGGATTAAATATTTCATCAGCTTTCAACAGCGCAGTTACTATTTATATTTTAATTCCTTTTCTCATAATTCCTCAGTTGTTGCTGGCGGGTGTTGTTGTAAAGTTTGATAAATTAAATCCAACCCTGGCAGCACAGGGAAGTGTTCCTTTAAGTGGTGAGGTTATGGCCAGTCGTTGGGCATTTGAAGCATTGGCTGTTAATCAGTTTAAGGAAAACAAATACGAGAAAAATTTTTACAAGTATGATAAAAGTATAAGTGTAGCTCAGTATAAAAAAGATTACTGGATGCCAAAGCTTGAAAGTAAATTAACCAAAATTGAAAACGAGCTTAAAGAGGGAAAAACTATAAATGATGTAAAGCCTGATATTGATTTGTTATATAACGAAATAAAAAAAGAAACCGGCTTCAATAAAAAAGTAAAATGTGATGTTCTTAATCAGATTAATGTTGCGAATTACAATCCTGCATTAGCTTTGTCTGTGAAAGATTACTTAAACAGGGTTAAGGATTATTATATCAATGTTCAAAATACCGCTTATAAGAAAAAAGACGATGTTTCTTCATCCATGCAAAAAACACCGGAACAAAAACAAGCGTTTTTAAAATTGGCCGAAGATTACAATAATGAAAATCTTAATAATCTTGTAAAGAACGCCAGTGAATTAAACCGCTGTATTGAAAAAGACGGACGTTTGATTCAACAGATAGATCCGGTATTTCAGGATCCTGTGGATTCAAAGCTTGGAAGAGCTCATTTCTTTGCACCACGCAAAAATTTTCTGGGAACCTATTTTTCAACATTCTGGTTTAATTTGTGCGTAATTTGGTCAATGAGCATTGTTCTCATTATCACACTTTATTTTGATGTGTTTAAAAAGGTGCTTGACCTCTTTGGCAATCTTAATTTTTTTCAAAAGAAAAGAGCGTAATTTTGTTTTGAAACAAACTGTTTGTTTACAAAAAATTAAACTTTTAGCATGCCTCAATTTCCGGAAACAGAGTTAATACTTACCAGCGATAATCGCGTTTACCATCTTAATTTAAAAGCAGAGGATATTGCTGACGATGTAATTGTTGTTGGCGATCAAAATCGCGTAGCCGAAATTTCAGGTTACTTTAGTAAAGTTGAATTTAAAACCGCGCATCGCGAATTTGTTACGCATACCGGAATTTTTAATGGTAAACGCATTACAGTTTTAAGCACCGGTATCGGTACAGATAATATTGATATTGTTCTAAATGAACTCGACGCTGCTGTAAATATTAATCCGGAAAAAAGAGAACTAAATCCAAATCGTCGTTCACTTAATATTGTGCGTTTGGGTACAAGCGGAGCTTTGCAGGCTAATATTCCTGTGAATGGTTTGGTTGTGAGTTCTCATGGTTTGGGTTTGGATGGTTTGTTGAATTATTATGAAGCCTGGAAAACAATTAATGAAGATGCTATCAGCGAAGAGTTTATCAAACATACTTCGTGGCTTAAAAATCTGCCTTATCCATATTGCGTTTCGGCAAGCCCCCAACTGTTAGACAAATTTAAACAAGGAAACTTCACCGGTATTACCGCCACTGCTCCTGGTTTTTACGGTCCTCAGGGCAGACAAATACGCCTAAAGGCTGCTGCTCCAAATTTAAATGAACTGTTAACCTCTTTTAAACTTAATGATCTTCGCATCACTAATTTTGAAATGGAAACTTCAGCGTTGTATGGTTTGGGAAAATTATTAAATCATAACTGTGTTACGGTTTGTGTGATAATTGCCAACCGCGTGCGAAAAGAATTTACAAGCGACTACAAAAAAAGTACAAATATTTTAATTGAAAGCTGCCTAAACAGATTGACAAGCTAATATGAAGAGAAGTGAACTTATTCATCAGATCAAAACAAAGAATTCATTTTTATGTGTTGGACTTGATCCTGATATTAAAAAAATTCCTACTCACATAATGGAGGAGGAGGAAGATCCGATATACGAATTCAATAAACAGATTATTGAAGCCACCGCCCCATATTGTGTTGCATTTAAACCCAACAACGCTTTTTATGAAGCTTATGGTTTAAGTGGGATTACAAGTCTGGAGAAAACCATAAAATATCTTAAAACAAATTTCCCTAATCATTTTTTGATTGCTGATGCAAAACGCGGCGATATAGGAAATACCAGTACCATGTACGCGAAGGCTTATTTCAAACGTCTTGAAGCTGATGCCATAACCGTAGCTCCTTATATGGGAAGCGATTCAGTAAAACCTTTTCTGGAGTTTGAAAATAAATGGGCAATTGTACTGGGATTAACAAGCAATGTAGGATCGGTGGATTTTCAGCAATTAATGATTAATGGTCGTGAGCTTTATCTTCATGTTATCGAAACCTGTGCGAAATGGGGGAACAAAGACAATATGATGTTTGTAGTTGGTGCTACAAAAGCTCAGATGTTGCAACAAATTCGAAAATTGATTCCTGATCATTTTTTATTGGTTCCCGGAGTTGGAGCGCAGGGTGGAAGCCTTGAAGAAGTTTGTAAATATGGATTGAATAAAGACATTGGATTACTTGTAAATTCCAGCAGAGGAATTATTTACGCTTCACATGGAAAAGATTTCGCAGAGGAAGCTGCGGCGGAAGCGAAGAGAATTGCCGCGCAAATGAAAACGTTAATGTTTGCAAACAAAGTTTAATTTTTTTGACCCTTTGTTGAGGTATAAAAAATAGTGTTTATCGAAAATTGGCAAAAAAAAGCGCATTAAATCGTAACTTAGTTTGTACAAAATATTAGAAATCATGGAAGATAATATAAATCAAAATCAACCGCATATAGATATAGAATTAAGCGAAGATATCGCAGAAGGAATTTATTCTAACCTTGCAATTATTACGCATTCACAGAGTGAGTTTGTAATAGATTTTATCAAGATAATGCCCGGTGTGCCAAAAGCACGTGTTAAATCGCGAATACTGTTAACTCCTCAGCACGCAAAACGTTTAGCAAGGGCTTTGGCAGACAATATTGCTAAATTTGAACAGATGCATGGAAAGATAAAGGACATTGATACTGCTTTGCCAATGACCTTTGGAGGCCCTACTGCTCAGGCGTAAAAGGGAATTTAGATTTCGCATTTCCGAACTTCAAACTCTGATTTTTTCAAATTATTTAATCATCATGCTTCTCTTTACAAGATAGGTGTAAAGAATATTGTCAAATCCCTGATTGATATCCGCTTCAACGAGATCTATTTTATACTGTCCGCATTTTACTTTTAACTCTTCATAAAAAGAATTAATGCTGCGTGTATATTGTTCTTTAATCTGAGTTGGGTTAAGCTTTATTTCTTCACCGCTTTCCAGGTCAATGAAATGATATGGCTTATTCTCAAATTCAAAATCAATTTCCTTTGATTTGTCTACTACATGAAACAATACTACTTCATGTTTCCTGTACTTTAAATGCTGTAATGCCGAAAACAAATCTTCAGTGTCAGATATATTCTCAAACATATCACTGAAAATAACAATCAGTGATCGCTGATGCACCACTTCCGCAATTTCATTTATAGCCTTAGCCGCGGAAGTTCCTTTGTTATTATCTGTTTCTTTTTCCAGAAGTTCTTCAAGTACGTTGTATATCAGTTTTTGATGCGCGGGGCTTCCTTTAGCAGGATAGTGTTTTGTTATCTCGTTTTGAAATAATGTAAGTCCAAACGCGTCACGTTGTTGTTTTAATAACTCGCACAAAGCAGCAGCGGCATATACGCTGAATTTGAGTTTATTATTTTCCGCGTCTTTAGGAAACAGCATGCTCGAAGAAGTGTCAATTACAATCTGGCATCTTAAATTGGTTTCTTCTTCGTATCTCTTAATAAAGAGTTTTTCTGTTCTGGCAAACAACTTCCAGTCGATGTGCCGTGTGCTTTCTCCGGTGTTATACAAACGATGTTCAGCAAATTCTACTGAAAAACCGTGAAAGGGACTTTTATGCAAACCTGTAATAAATCCTTCCACAACTTTTTTTGCGAGGAGTTCAAGATTTTTAAAAGGTTCAATTACCGATCGGTTTATTGGCATAGTTTTTAAAGTTAAGGAATATCTCAGTTACTTCAAATGAGTGTGAACTTATGTTAAAGCGATTCTGTGTTCTTTAAATTGTTCTTTAAGGGGAAGAGTTATTTTTTATTTACTAAAAATAATAGTGTTGTTGATGAAAAATTTTTACGTCGTTTTTGCCAGAAGATTAAGTATTCTTGTTTTTTTTACTTTAATCATTAACTCCAAAACTCAGGCTCAATGTCCTGCGTGTGGAGCGCTTACGTTTACCGTAAATTTGACAGCTGCTGTGGATACAGCGTGGTCTTTGGCTAATCAGCCAAGAAGTGGTAACTGTTGTGGAGACAACAACTGCGTTCGGTTTGTGGTTTATTTAAATCCTAACGCTGAACTTATAAATTTTAATGTAACCAGTCCTTCGCCAAGCGGTTCCGCATTTTACTCCATTAATTGCGGATCATTAACATCCATCGGCACTCCTGTTTGCATTTTCGGGCAAAATACGGTGTGCATAACCTATTGTAAACCGGGGGGAGATTCTCCTACATACAATATCATTCAGACAAAAAATGTAAAAGCCTCTAAAGATAAAGCAGTTAGGCTGGGATGTTCCACTACATTAACTGTTACAGGTTTATCCGCAGCTTCCGCATCTTGGACTTCGATATTTCCAGGAACTATTGGTCAGTATAACTCGTTTTTAAGCTGTGTTACAGGTTGTTCGCTTACTACGATAACGCCAACTGCTATTGTCAGTCCATATATTGACTACAAAGTAAGCGGTCTTGCAAATCCAATTTGCGGTGGGTCAACCACCGATACTGTAAGGGTTTATATTGTTCCAGGCCTTACTGCTAATATTACACCAACCAATGCTGTAATTTGTTCAGGTGGTACTGGGTCTGTTGTTCTTACATCAACTGTTTCAGGTGGTGCGCCTCCTTATACGTATTCATGGAGTTCAGGAGCCAACACCAACACCGCCAGTGTCGGTATTGGTACCCACACTTTAATAATCCAGGATACAGTCTCAAGTTGTCCGGCAATAACAAATACAATTGAAGTGTTTCCGGTTGCAACACCGTCAGCTCCGGTACTTGGCAATAATTCGGCTTTATGTGTAGGACAAACTTTAAGTTTAACGGCTACCAACAGTGGAGGTACAACCTGGACGTGGACAGGCCCAAATGGATTTACATCCACATTACAGAATCCAACAATACCAGTTGCAACAACTTCGGCAAGCGGAACATATTCCGCAACGATGAGCTTTAGCGGATGTACCGGACCTCCTGGCATTACTACAGCCACAATTAGCGAAATACCTGCTGTTCCAACTGTAGGAAGTAACGGTACTTTATGCGCTGGTTCAACAATAAGCCTTACAGCAACTTTTACCGCAGGGGCTACATATTTTTGGTCGGGGCCTAATGGTTTCACTTCCAATGTTCAAAATCCTATTATTACTGGGGCGTCAACGTTAGCCAGTGGAACTTATTCTGTGGCCGCCACCATAGGAGGTTGTATGGGACCTGTTGGAACTGTTACAGTTCAGGTTAATCCTATTCCTGCAACACCAACTGCTGCAAACAACTCAGCTATTTGCGAGGGACAAACATTAAGTTTAACAAGCAATCCTTCAGGTTCAATATACAACTGGACAGGTCCTAACGGATTTACATCCACTATACAAAATCCTATAATTACAGCCGCAACAACTTCGGCCAGCGGAACTTATTCAGTAACGCAAACTGTGTTAGGTTGTACAAGTCCTGTTGCAATAACTGAGGTAACAGTAAATCCAATTCCTACCACACCTACGGTTGCAAACAACTCAGCAATTTGCGAAGGACAAACATTAAACTTAACATCAAATCCATCAGGGTCAATTTACAACTGGATTGGTCCTAACGGATTTACATCAACTTTACAAAATCCAACAATACCAGCCGCAACAACCTCAGCAAGCGGAACATATTCAGTTACACAAACAGTGTTGGGTTGTATAAGTCCTGTTGCAACAACTGAAGTAACAGTAAATCCAATTCCTGCAACGCCCGTGGCAGGCAGTAATTCTTCGTTATGTGCCGGTCAAACACTTAGTCTTACAGCGTCAACTATTTCAGGTGCAGTTTATAATTGGACGGGCCCTAACAGTTTTACTTCAACAACTCAGGATCCTGTGATTTCACCGGCCGGAACATCTGAGAGTGGTACCTATTCAGTTTATGTAAGTGTGTTGGGATGTGCAGGTCCATTAAGTACAGTAAACGTTACAATAAACCCGATACCTGCAGCACCTGCGGCATCAAATAATTCCTCGCTTTGCGCTGGTCAAACATTAAATTTAATTGCTAATCCGGGCGGTGCGATTTACAACTGGACAGGTCCGAATGGATTTACATCTTCGCAACAAAATCCTTCGATTACTAACTCTTCAACATTGGCCACAGGTGATTATTCGGTTACGCAAACTGTTTTAGGTTGTACCAGCTCTGAAGGCATTACAAGCGTAACAATTATTCCTGTTCCTAATCAACCAGGTGGCAGCAGCAACTCCCCGGTGTGTGTTGGACAAGCCCTCACTTTTTCAATTAATACTTCAGGCGGAATGTATTCATGGACCGGACCAAACAGTTTTACATCCAGTGTTCAAAATCCAACAATTTTTCCGGCAACAGGTTTAGCAACTGGAGATTATTCTGTAACAATAACAACACTTGGCTGTACAAGCCCTGTGGGCATTATCTCAGCTTCTGTAGGAATTATACCTGATGCTCCGGTCGTTACCGCTAATTCACCTTTGTGCGCAGGATCTACCTTAAGTTTGTCGGCTACATTTACCGCAGGAGTAACTTATAACTGGACTGGACCAAACAGTTTCACTGCTACAGGTCAGAATCCTGTTATAGCCGGAACCACAACTTTAGCAACAGGAGTTTATACCGTTAATGGAAATATTAATGGATGCGATGGTCCTCCATCAACAGTTACTGTAGTTGTAGATGTTCCTGCAATTGTAGATGCAGGTATAGCAAAGGATACAATCTGCGCTGGCAATATGGTTATTCCTGTAAATGGAACTGTAACCGGAAATGGCATTACAGGTACCTGGAGCACGTTAGGAACAGGATCGTTTAATAATCCAAACAGTTTAAGTACAATTTACAATGTATCGCCATCAGATACTGCAGCGGGAATTATTAAACTAATTCTTACTTCTGCCGGCGGTAGTTGTCCAATAGTTCTGGATACGATTACGTACACCGTTTTAAGAACACCAATTATTGATGCTGGCGCCAACCTTAATGTTTGTAAGAATGCATACGTAGCATTGAATGCAACAATTAGCAGTGTTTCAAATACAGGTACATGGACTTCAACCGGTACAGGGGTGTTTAATCCCAACGTTTCAGCATTAAATGGTTATTACATTCCAAGTTCGGCAGATACTGCGGCAGGGGGTGTAATGTTAACACTGGAAACAACAAATAACTATGGCTGTCCATCAAAAAAAGATTCGCTGTATGTTACATTCATTGCTTCGCCAAAAGTTGATTTCAGTAATACAAATGCATGTGTGGCCCAGCCATTAAACTTTACAAATCTTTCCACCCCTTCATCTTCAGTAGCGGGCTTTAGCTGGAATTTTGGAGATGGCATTGGCACATCAAGTAATGCAAATCCAACGTATACTTACGGAGCAAGCAATACTTATACAGTAACATATATTGTAACCCTTTCAAACGGATGCAAAGATTCGGTTCGCAAACCTGTTACCGTTTATAATACCCCGCTTACAGATTTTACATTTACCAACATTTGTATTGGTCAGGAGGCTTTGTTTATAGACGCCTCTGGTGTTTCGCCTGATACACTGGTTTCATGGAGCTGGAATTTTGGAAACGCAAATACTTCCGGTTTACAAAATCCAATAAATGTGTACAACAGTTCGGGAACTTTTCCTGTAAATCTAACTGTAACTTCTTCAAAAGGATGCTCGAACAGCGCAACAAAAACAGTTACAGTAAATGCAAATCCATTAGCAAATTTCAATATGTCTTCAACCAATGTACAGGCATATGAAAATGTTTTCTTTACCGATCTGAGTGGCCCTGGGGGTTCAATAATATCCTGGAACTGGAGTTTTGATAATAGTACATCCACGTTACAAAACCCTGAAAATGTTTTTATCGATAAAGGCGAATACACTGTTAATCTTGCTGTGAAGGATGTTAATGGATGTATGGATACAGTGAGCAAAGCAATTTTAGTGACCTTATTGCCAATGGTTCCAAATGCCTTTACTCCAAACAATGATGGCCATAATGATTTATTGTTTGTGAAAGGAGGTCCTTTTGTAAAAATGTCCTTAAGGGTATATAATAATTGGGGAGAAATGGTTTTTGATACAAACGATCAGGATAAAGGCTGGGATGGAAAATATAAAGGAGAGCCTGTGCCATTGGGAGTTTATGTGTGGATACTGGATGTAGATATGTATAACGGAAAATCTGTACGTAAAACGGGAGACGTAACAATTTTAAAATAAATTTTACATGAAAAAATTTAAACTAATTATAGCTGTTGCGATTATTGGAGGGAGCGCTTTAAAGGCCCAGGACTTCCATTTATCGATGTACGATGCGGGACCATTGTTTTTAAATCCTGCAATGACTGGACTTGTTGACGCGAAGTTTCGCGCACACGCTCAATACCGAAACCAATGGAATTCGGTAGCCTTTAAACCTTTTACCACTGCTTTACTAAGCGCAGATGCTCCCCTGGGTAAATGGGGAGTTGGTGGTCAGCTTATTAATATGAGGGCGGGTATCGGAAACTATAATGTTTTCCAGGCTTTATTTTCAACTGCATATTCTGTTCCGGTTGATAAGGAAAAATATCATGGCCTTTCGTTTGGCTTGCAGGCTGGTTTCACACAAAAGTCTATTCAGGATGAAAAATACTACTTTGATAGTCAGTATACCAGCAAAGATGGAGGGTCTTTTGATCAGGGAATAAGCAGCCAGGAAAATTTCAACAGGGTATCTCAAACCTTGCCGCAACTTAATGCAGGTTTTTTGTATTACTATTCTAAACAACAATCATTGCTTAATCCTTTTCTGGGTGTTTCAGGATTTAATCTTACCAGGCCCAAGGAAACGTTTTTTGATCAGAACAACTATCTTCCAATACGTGTAAATTTTCACACGGGTATAAGGATTAACATAAATGAAACATTTTATGTTTTACCTAAAATATTAATAATGAGTCAGGGTAAAGCCCTGGAACAAACATACGCAGCCGATGCAGGTTATTACCTGAAGCAGGGCGAACTTTTTCTTATTGGTGGATTTGTTTTTAGGGTAAATGATGCAAGTATAGTGAGTCTTGGCGTTAAGAAACTGGATTATACTCTTCGCCTGGGATACGATTTTAATACTTCCACATTAAAAACAGCAACAAAAAGCCATGGTGCATTAGAGCTTTCATTTACGTACCTGATGGGTAAGGAAAAATTGAATAAAGTAAAACATTGTCCAAGGATATAATATAAAATACATGAAAACAATTTATTTTAAAACAAGTTTATCTTTTCTGTTGTTTCTGTCGCTCAGCGGTTTTTCGCAATCGAAAAAACTGTGGATTGAGGCGGGAGACAAGTGTTTTAATCAGCAGGATTATTCAACCGCTATTGTCTGGTATAAAAAAGTGCTTGACGATACAACAATAATGAAAACAACTTCTGTTTTGCCATATGAGATTCAGTTGGTTAACATGAAGTTAAAAAATGATTCGTTACAAAAGGCAGGGAAGAAAAAAGGAAAAATAACCAGTGAATCTTCTATGAAAAAATTGATTCCGGAAGATTATGTGATGTTGCGACTGGCGCATGCTTTTTGGTTAAACGCAGATTATCTTAACGCGTTAATTTGGTATAAAAGGTGTGTTGAGAAAGACATTCCTGATTCGCGATATTATTATGCTTTAACTTTAATGAATGTAGGGCAATATCAAGAGGCTCTGGATGAATTTGAAAAATATGTAACTTCTAATCCTTCAAACGATTCTCTATCAAAAGATGCGCAGAAGAAGGAAGCAGGGTGTTATTTCGCCCTCGAAGGCTCAAATGTTAGTCGAACCACTAAGGTGATAAAACCGGAAACTGTTTTTAATGAAGGAAATTCAAGTTTCGCGGCCGGATATTTTAATGATGCCACTAAAATAATATTTACCAGCGCCCGGAAAGGCAACGTGGTTTTAGATCAGAAAAAAGAAGACTCTGAATACCTGTGCGATTTATATTGGTCGGAATTAATAGATTCAACATGGAGTCCTGCTATAAATGTTGGCGCGCAAATTAATTCATCGCTTCATGAAGGTGCTTCCTTTGCTACTGAAAACGCATTATACTTTACCCGGTGGAGTGATAATAATCCTCAGGAAGCTGCTATTTGGCGTTCAAACAAATTAGGAGATATGTTTTTTAAACCTCAGATGTTAAATCAGAATGTTAATGAGAAAGGGTTTAAATCTGCTCACCCATTTGTAAGTCCTGATGGAAAAAAACTTTTCTATTCTTCCAACAGACCGGGTGGGAAGGGAGGAATGGACCTTTGGATGTGTGATATTGATGATAGTGGTAATATTGGAGAACCCGTAAACCTGGGGCAACCTGTAAACACAGAAGGAGATGAAGTAACGCCTTTTTTACATGGGCCATCTGGTACATTTTATTTTAGTTCAAACGGACATACAGGACTTGGAGGATTGGATATTTACAAGTCGGAATACAATCCTTTGGATATTGTTTTTGGACAACCGGTTAACCTGAATGAACCTTTAAACTCCAGTAAAGACGACTCTTATTTTGTGATGGAAAAAAGTGGAGCAAGTGGTTTTTTTACAAGCGACAGAGAGGATTGTCCCGGTGGAAATTGCTATAAAATTTATCAGTTCCAAAGTACGCCGGTTACTTTTGATGTAAGTGGAATTGTGATTGATGCAAAAACTAAAGAACCTATAGCCGGAGCCCTTGTATCCATAAGTAATGTAAAAGATCAGAAAGAAATTTACTTTGTAATATGTAATGAAAAAGGCGAATATTTTCAGAAACTAAAGCCTAATACTGAATATTTTCTGAAAGCCCAGAAAAATCAATTTTTCGTTGAGGTGGCTAATCTTGTTTCAGGTGATGATGATATAACTATGCACTATAAGCAGGATTTCTTAATGGATAAAATTTCTAAAGGTGAAATAGAAATTCAGGGTATTGAGTATGATTTTAACAGCGCGGCGTTAAGGCCGGCTTCGATGCAAAATCTGGATAAAATTGCAGAGCTGCTGAAATTAAATGGCAATCTTTCTGTTGATATCGAAGCCAATACAGATAGCCGGGGGAATGATTCTTACAATATGAAATTATCGCAAAGCAGGGCCCAAACCTGCGTGGATTATTTGATATCAAAAGGTATCGATTCAAGCCGGTTGCGTTCGGTAGGATATGGCGAAACCAATCCGCTAATTACAGATTCTCAGATCAAAAAAATTAAACCAAAAAGTCCTGAATGGGATGCCGCACACCAAAAGAACCGCAGAACGGCGTTTCGGATTAACGGAGAATCAGAAATAAAAATAATAAGTAAAGGGATGTAGACTTGTTCGTTTTTTAATCAATTAAACCTTATTTATTAGCTATTCAATTCATTTTCAAGCAAATCCTTTTCTCGGAAATTAAATAAATTTTTATAATTTCGTGGAATGATGTCTCTAAACCAGGCATTTATTCTATTTATATGAGAAAATATTTATTCTTTTTTCTATTTATTGTATTTATTATAATAACGGGTAAAGCTCAAATCGATACAAGTTTTTGGTTTGTTGCTCCTAATATTTCAAACACGCTGGGTGAAACCCCAATTACGCTTCATGTTCAAACATACAATCAGGCGGCAACAGTGTATGTTCGCCAGCCAGCCAACTTATCCGGCGTTAATGCTACTTTAACCATCAACGCTTCTTCTACCGGAACCCTCGATCTGACTTCTAACCTTGCCAATGTTGAGAGTGCCCCGGTAAATACCGTTAGCACTAAAGGACTTTATATCAGCTCTAATTCAAAAGTATCGGTTTATTATACCATCGGCGCAGGCGCCAATAAAGAAATGATTAGCCTTAAAGGGCAAAAGGCAAAAGGTTCTGATTTTTATATTCCTATTCCTACTACATTAACTACCGCTGTAACGTACACCGATGCCGGGGTAGGGTTTGATGTAGTGGCAACACAAACGGGTGTAACCACAATTTTAATCACCCCTCGTGCAGCATGTGTGGGCAGGGCAAAAAATGTTACATTTTCAAAAAGTTTAAATCAGGGAGAAACATTTTCAGTTAGGGATATAAACTCTGTAAATCCAAGTGAACTCGCGGGATCTATTATATCTTCAGATAAACCAATTGCTGTTACGGTAAGCGGAATTGTACAAAATGGAGCGGGATGTGTTTCAAACTATGCCGATCAGATTACAACAAGCAGCGACATTGGAAAAGATCATGTTATATTAAAAAGCCAAACAGGAAGCACTAATATTGCGTATATCCTGGCTACTGTTAATTCAACAAGTCTAACTATTACCAATTCAACAACAACAGTTAACTGGCTTATTAATTTTGGTGAAACATATACTGTAAACATAACAGATCCGATAACTTTTATTTCAAGCGATAAGCCTGTTTACGTTATTAATATCAGCGGTTATGGTTGTAAAATGAGTGGTGCGCAGGTAGCGCCTGCATATTGCAGTGGTTCTTATACCACAGCATTTACGCGGTTAAGCAGTGATTCTTTACATCTTAATCTGATAACCCGTTCTGGCTTTCAGAATACATTTACTTTAACGTCAAACGGAAGTAATGTGCCTGTAGCAGGGGCCAGTTTTACAACAGTGCCCGGAAGTGCAGGTAACCTTGTTGCCGCGCGATTATATTTTCCTGTAAGTTCCATTCCTGTTGGCTCTTATAATTTACTCAGAAACGCCAACGACCTTTTTGGTTTAGGTGTTCTTAACGGGAGCACGGCCAATGGAAGCGCCTATTCCCACGCGAGTGAATTTGGTACCAGCGCGTATGTAACCGCGAATTCTGTTCCTACTGCAACAATCTGTTCCAACACAACTTTTACTCTTAACGGACAAATCGGTGGGGGACCAATTACCGGCGTATGGAGCACAAATGGTTTTGGTACTTTGTCGGCGCCTAATACGCAAATAATAAATAACGTATATACTCCAAATCCTGTTGATACCAATATCAAGCCGCTCAAGTTTGTTTTAACATCTACCGGTAACTGTCCAAATAAATCAGACACCTTAAAGCTAACCGTTAAACAAGCTCCGATTGTAAATGCAGGATTTGACCTTGTTACTTGTTCCAATAATCCAACTGTACAATTGAATGGTAATGTTATTGGCCCTACAACCCAGGGTTTCTGGAGTGTTGTAGCGCCAGGCAGCGGAACATTTGTTCCTGCAATTAATAATTTTACCGCTGGATATAACTTATCCAATGCCGATACCGCGCTCAATAGTATAAAGATTGTACTTACAAGTACCAATAATGCGGGGTGCAACGCTGTTACCGATACAATGAAAATAACGGTGAATAAAGCCCCACTGGTTACTTCCAGTTCTGTTAAACCTCTTATCAAATGTTCTAATAACGCCAGCGTGTTCTTAAATGGTACAGTTTCAGGAACCACAACTTCAACAGGCTCATGGACAACAACAGGTACAGGATATTTTTCACCCAACAATCTGTCCCTGATTTGTAATTACATTCCAAGTGTTGCAGATATAGCTACAGGAACAGTAAGTTTAAAACTAACCAGTACAGGCGGCCAGCCATGCAAAGCAGTTAGTGATAGCGTTACTGTTATTTTTACACAACCGGTAACCGTTAGTGCAGGACCAGACCTTAATAGTTGTAAAAATAATCCGTCAACCATACTTAACGCGGTTATTACAGGTACAGCCACAAATTCAGGAATATGGTATGGTGGTTCAGGAGTATTTTCACCTACCAATACTGCATTAACGACAACCTATGTGGCAAGCCCTTCTGAAGTATCGGCAGGTTTTGTAGTTCTAAATTTCAGTACAACAGCAAATGGAATTTGTAATGGTGTTTCGGATCAGATTCGAATTGACTTCAGGGAAAAACCAACCGCTAATTTTACGGTTAATACTGTTTGCTTAAATCAGGCTACTATTTTCACAGATCAATCGGTTAATACTTCAGGCCTAGGTTCAATAAACGGATGGCAATGGGAGTTTGGAAACGGGGCAACTTCTACTTCTGTAAATCCGGTTTATACTTATACTGTTCCCGGAACATATACCACACAATTGGTTATCAGCAGCACGTTTGGTTGTTATGATACTATTCGCAGGCCGGTAACTGTTTACGTTTTACCTACTGCAAGTATGCAGATATCCAGAGCCTGCAGCGGTTCAGCACAGCAAATAAGTTTTACTGATCAATCTTCTATTCCTTCACCGGGATCTATTCCTGCAACCGGATACTACTGGGATTTTGGAGGCTTTGGTTTTTCAGTAAGCAAAGATACTTCCATTGTATTTCCTTCTGAAGGAATTTATAATATCACACATGTTGTTACATCTTCCAATGGTTGTGTTTCAACAATAACCCAATCAGTTAATATCACACCAAAGCCAAAGGCTAAATTTATTTATACCAACAACTCCACACAAAGTCTTGAAACAAACATTGCGTTTACCGATTCTTCAAATTCCGCGGTTTCCTGGAGTTGGAATTTAGGAAACGGACAAACCAGCAATATTCAAAATCCGATAGGTACATACGCGGCAAATGGTACATATACCGTTAGTCTTACAATTACCGATCAGTTTGGCTGTTCAGATACTTATACAACTCTTGTTAGAATATCCAACATTGTTTCAGAGCTAACACAGCTTATACCAAACATGATCACACCTAACAATGATGGAAAAAATGATTTCTGGCGATTGGATTTTATAAATGTGTATTATCCAAAAGCAGAGATTCAAATTTATAACCGATGGGGCGAATTATTGTTTGAAAGCACAGGATACTCTAACGCGTGGGATGGTAGTTATAAAGGCACTCCTTTACCGGTAGGCGCATATTACTATACCATTAATTTAAACGATCCGAAGGATACAAAAATTTATAAAGGAACTGTAACATTATTAAAGTAATCATGAGAACTAAATTATATATAGCTTTTTGTCTGCTTTGTTTTGGTTCGGTGTTGGGGCAACAACAAACATTGTTCACCAACATTATACTAAATCAGTATTTGTACAACCCTGCATATGCCGGGGTTTATAAAGGCATAGAAGTAAGCGCCAATTACAGGCAGCAGTGGGCAGGTTTTGAAGATGCTCCGCAAACAGCAATAGCTTCAGCTTACGGCACCTTTAAAAAGAAACCAAATATGGCAATAGGAGCTATTGTAATAAACGACAGGAGTGGTTTGATTGGACGCACATCTGTTCATGCTTCTTATAGCTATCATGTAAGGTTGGGAAAGAAAATGAACCTGGGATTTGGATTATCAGGGGGCGGGGTTTCATACAACGTTAAAATGTATAACGCAAAGCCTTATGATACTGATGATGATTATTTAAAATCAAATATTTTAAATGCAAATGCTATTGATGCAAATGCAGGTCTTTATCTATACAGTAAAAGTTTTTTCTTTGGGTTCAGCGGCCAGCAAATTCCAAGCGCTAAAATTCAGTGGAGTAATTCTATGGGGCGCCTTACCACGCATTATTACGCGTTTACCGGTGTAAACATTACTTTGGATAAAAAGAAAAAGGAGTGGGTGGTACAACCTTCGGTTCTTGCCCGCTTCAATAGCCCTGCTCCTTATCAGATTGAAGGGAATTTACGTGTGATTTATAAGAACGCGTTTTGGATCGGAGGCAACTACAGGGTAGGGGCTTCGGCAAGCGGAATGTTTGGATGTACCATTAGCAAGATGGTAACTTTTGCATATTCTTACGACTACGCCACCACTTCACTTCAGAAATACAGTAACGGTAGCCATGAGTTACTGCTTACACTTTCAATTGCTTCTAAAAAAGCTAAAAAGGCAAGCGATAAAGTAATTGATGCCGATGAAGAGGAATTTAACACCATTGATAATAGTATTAAGACTAACTTAAAAAACAAGAAGAAAGATGAAGAGAAAAAATAAATTCATTATTCTATTGTTATTTTTCACTTTTAAAATAACAGTTTCCTTTGCCCAGATAGACACCGCTTTTTGGTTTGCAGCCCCATGGGTAACGCCTGATCACTGGTGGAAGGACAATTACGCCCTTCATATATCCACTTTCTCTGCACCAAGCACAACCATCAGGTTAAGGCAACCTGCAGCTATTGCTCCAAACAAATACGATACTACTATTGTACTTGGTCCAAACCAGTCGTTTGATTACATTTTCTGGAGAGATAAGCTTGCCAGCGCTACAAACAGGGCTTTTGACTCGTTGGAGGTTTGGCCATCCAATACGGTGGTTCCTTATGGATTATACATTTCAGCAACTTCAAACATTACTATAGTTTACGATGTAATAACCCGACCCACTAATTTCTATAATCCAGAAACCTTTTCAATGAAAGGACAAAATGGTATGGGAACCGAATTTGTAACACCATTTCAAACTAAATGGTACAATCAAAATCTTGGTAACCTTGCCGGAACACCTGCCGGGGTTGATCAGCCAAAACAACAAATAAACATTGTTGCAACCCAACCCAACACTGTGGTTTGGATAACTCCAAAATGTAATATAATAGGTCATCCCGCTAATGTAACCTATAGCGTGCTTCTTCCTTCTCCGGGTAGCGCATACACCTGCGAAAACTCTGTGCAGAATACAAATGTGGCAGGTAATAACCTGTCAGGTTCTATCGTAGTTTCCAATAAGCCAATATCAGTTACCGTAGCCGATGATTCTGTTCGTGGGGCTACGGGATGTTTTGACCTTATGGGAGATCAGATAGTACCTGTAGATATTGTTGGTACGGATTATATCCTGAATAAAGGGTTTATGAATGCCGCCGAACCGGATGGAGCTTTTGTGGTGGCCACGGATAATTTTACCCAGCTAACAATTAATGATGGTGTTACTACAACAACATTGATTAATAAAGGAGACACCTATCATTATAAAACAACGCAGGCATTAACTTACGTTAACGCCACCAAACCTGTTTATTGTTTACACGCTACAGGAACAGGATGCGAGTTAGGCGAAGCGCTTCTTCCGCCACTTAACTGTGCGGGTTCAAATCTGGTTGCGTTCTCGAGAAATACGCCGCAAAACTTTTATCTTAATATTTTATGTAAGAACGGTTCGCAGGGAACATTCACTTTAAATAATGCAACATCTTCGGTAACTGTTCCTATTACTGCTGCTAACTTTACCGTAGTTCCGGGAACAGCCACTCTTGTTGGTGGACCTTTTTATGGAGCCCAATTAGGGCCATTAAGTGCAGCTACTTTGCCGGTAGGTTCATACACTATTGGAAATAATACCGATGTGTTTGCTCTTGGAATTCTTGATGGAGGTCCAACCACAGGCGGGTTGTTTCATTACATGTCTTCTTTCCTGAGAAAAACAATTGTAAAAACTGCTACCGTTAACCCTGTGTGTGTTGGGCAGTCTCCAACTGTTGCTTTAACAGGAACAGTTTCAGGCGGAGCTATTACTGGAATATGGACAAGCGCAAACGGAACAGGAACATTTGGAGCCTATACATCAACGGTTAATACAATTTCTACCACATATACCTTATCAAGTAATGATACGCTTTTAAGTTCCATTAAATTCTACCTCACTTCAACAGGTAACTGTACGCCTAAAAAAGATTCGGTAATAGTAACCGTTAATCAAAGGCCGAAGGTGTTTGTAGGAAATGGTGTTACTATGTGTACAAACAATGTTACCCCTGTATCCTTAACCGGTACAGTTACCAATGCTCTTGGAGGAACATGGACCGGAGGAAACGGCGGGGCTTTCGGGTCCCCTGGTGTTAACACTACCTATACGCCTTCACCAGCCGATCTTGCGTCTAACAGCATTACACTTACATTAACAAGTTCTGGTCCTTTGTTTGGTTGTTCCAACACTGCAAAAACCTTAACGGTATCTTTTGTTGATCCTCCTGCGGTAAGTGCGGGTCCTGGAACTTTTGTTTGTACAAATTCACAGTCAATAGCATTGAATGGAAGTGTTTCCGGCTTTACAACAGGAACATGGAATACCAATGGAACAGGAATTTTTCTTCCGGGAAGCGCAAGTCCTACTGCTACGTATGTTTTAAGTGTTAGTGATTTAACCATGACAAGCGTTAGCTTCACTTTAACTTCCCCTTCAACTTCACTATGTGCCAGTGTATCTGATAACATGAATGTGAATATTATTGCAAAGCCACTTGTTAGTGCACCAAACGATTTTACTGTTTGTGCTATTGCAGGAGTAGTTACGTTAACCGGTAGTGTTAGCGGATCTGCTTCACAAGGTATTTGGAATACACCAAATGGCACCGGTGTATTCACGCAGTCCCCTCCTGCAAACGCATCTTACACAATGAGTCAGAACGACACACTTGCAGGAAATGTTACATTCGTTTTGGGATCAACAGGAACAGTTTGCCCTACAGAAACTGATACTGTTAAGGTAGCTATTCTTAAAGCTCCTGTTGTTGCTGTAAATTCAAATAACGCGGCGGTATGTAACAATGCCCCTATAGCTTTAACAGGAACTGTAAGTGGTTACACAAACAGTGGAATCTGGAGTTCGACTGGTACAGGCGCCTTTACACCAAGCAACACTGCATTAGGAGGGCAGTATTTCCCGAGCGCGGGTGACGTTTCAAACGGCAGTGTCGTCTTAACTTTATCCTCTACAAACAACCAGGGATGCCCGGCCAGGTCCGCATCCTTTACTGCTGTATTTGTTGCCGCGCCAAAAGCGGTATTAAACGCAACACTAAAACGATGCGCAAATGAAAGTATCATATTTACAGATGGTTCGTTAGCTAATGGAACTTCAAACCTTACCTACACTACAAGCTGGGGAGATGGTTCTGGAAATACGGTAACCAGCGGAACTCAAACACCACACACGTATACAACTCCCGGAAGTTACGTTATCAGTTATACTGTAATGGGAACAAATAATACAGTTGTTCCACCAAAACAATGTCCTGATACGGTAAGCAAAAGAATAGTAGTTTATCCAAAACCTATTGCTGATTTTTCATATATGAACGCGTGCCAGGGCTTACCAACCTATTTCAAGGATTTTTCAATTGTATCTATTGGTAATATTGTAGGCTGGGCATGGTCGTTTGGTGATGGAACCACAGGATCAATTATGCATCCCGTACACACCTATTCCAATTCAAATACTTATCAGGTAACTTTAATCGCAACGTCCAACTATTCCTGTACTTCAGATCCTGTACAAAAATTTGTTACTGTTAGCCCGGCACCAGTTGCGGAGTTTGGTATGACCAATAATCCCGCCGTTGCGCAGGAACCAATTTATTTCTCCGATTTCTCAACACCAACCGGATCAATTTCGAGTTGGTACTGGGACTTTGGCGATGAAACTTCTTCTACTATCAACGCGCCGTCTCACAACTATCTCGATGCGGGTATTTATATTATAACCCTAACTGTTATGGATAACAACGGTTGTTCGGATACCGTAAGCAAATCTGTTGAGATAACATTATTGCCGCAGGTGCCAACTGCCTTCACGCCAAATAATGATAATAACAACGATTTACTTTTTGTTAAGGGAGGAACATTCCAAAAAATGAAATTCAGGGTTTATAATAACTGGGGAGAATTAGTGTTTGAAACCACTGATCAGGCAATTGGTTGGGATGGTAAGAAGGATGGCATTGAGCAACCTGTTGGCGTATATGTGTGGACACTTGAAGCCGATATGTATAATAACCGGGTGGTTAAGAAGAATGGTGATGTAACCTTAATACGATAGAAATGAAAAAGATTGCAAACTATATTATTGTTTTTTGTTTAGGTGTTTCGTCGTTTGTTAAGGCGCAGGACTTTCATTTAAGTTTATACGACGCGGCCCCTTTATTTTTAAATCCTGCCATGACAGGATTAACTGACAGTAAAATAAGGTTGCACGGACATTACCGTACGCAATGGAATTCCGCTGCCTATAAACCTTTTACTACAGCGTTGGTAAGCTTTGATGCACCTAAAGGAAAATGGGGCTTTGGCGGGCAGGTAAGCAACATGCGCGCCGGTATTGGTAATTACAATGTGTTTCAGGCTTTGGCCTCTGTTGCTTATTCTATTCCATTGGATAAAAACAAATACAATAATCTTTCTTTTGGATTGCAGGGTGGCTTTACACAAAAACGTGTAGAATACCAGGTGTTTACTTTTGATAATCAGTGGAGCACTAAAGATGGAGGATCGTTTGATAAAAGTATTTCCAATAACGAAAACTTTAATTCACAGGTACAATTTCAGGAAGCAGTAAATTTTGGATTACTGTATTATTACGCTAAACAACAATCGCGCATTAATCCATTTTTTGGCGCGAGCGCGTTTAATCTTACTCAACCAAAAGAAACTTTTATTGGCAGTGGCAACCGTTTGCCTATCCGTTATTATGCGCATGCGGGGGTTAGGGTTAACGTAAGCGAACTTCTTTATTTCACCCCAAAAGTATTAGCCTATACGCAGGCCGGAATTCTTCAGCAAACTTATGCAATGGATGCGGGTTACTTTTTTAAGGGAGAAAAGTTTTACGCTCTGGCTGGTTATATTTTCAGGGCTAACGACGCGAGTATAGCGTACATTGGTTTCAGAAAAGATAATTATATAATGAAAATGGGATACGACTTTAATACTTCTTCTTTGCGCGGAACAACAAAATCCCGCGGAGCGTTTGAAATATCTTTAACCTGGATGGGTAAGAAGACAAAAAATCCCGAAATAAAAAATTGCCCACGATTGTAGTATTGTATTATGCTTAAAATAAGATCATTTTACCTGTTCCTGTTTTTCCTGGTTTGTTCCAGCATCTTTTCCCAATCAAAAAAGATTTGGATGGAACTTGCCGACAACGCCTATGAAAAAAAGGATTATGCCACCGCTGCGGTATACTATGCCAAAGTGCTTGACGATACAACTGTTCTGCGGAATTATGTTTTGCCTTACGAGGCTCAGATTGTAAATCTTAAAATGAAATCTCTTTTTAAGGTTCCGGAACTTAAAGTTTCTAAAAAAACCGACAGCACAAGTGCAAAAGAAGATCTTCCCGGAAGCAAATATGATTTAATATTATACCGCCTCGCGCAGAGCTTTCGGTTAAATTACGATTATAAAAACGCGGCCGTGCAGTTTAAGAAAGTGGTGGATAGGAATGTGATTCCTGATGCCCCATACTATTATGGTTTAACGCTAATGAGTCTGAAAAAATACAAAGAAGCGCTCCAGGTGTTTGACGATTATACCGCCGCAAAAAAGGGCAGCGATTCATTACTTAAAATGGCTGATAAAAAACAGTCGTCTTGTTTTTTTGCCATGGATACACTTGCCGGACGAAAACTGGTGAAAGTTAAGCTAATGGACACTCTCGTATTTAACAGAGGTACATCAAGCTTTGCACCTATGTATTACCTGGGCAATAACAAAGTTATTTTTACCAGCGCCAGAAAAGGCGGGGTTGTAAGCGATCCTGAAAAACAGGATTCAAAATATTACTGCGATCTTTATTATTCCGAACTGGACGATACAATATGGCAACGTCCTGTAAATTTCGGACGCCCGGTAAATACTTCCCTTCACGAAGGAGCTGGTGTATTTACTCCTGATGAGGTAATGCTATTCACACGCTGGAGCGATAATAACAGAAACGAATCTTTTATTTATATGGCACGTACCAACAGTGGTAGGTTTTATGAAGCCATGAAGCTTGGAACCAACATTAATGTTCCGGGTTATAAATCACAACAGCCATTTGTAAGTTTTGATGGAAGAACTCTTTTCTTTTCATCAAACAGGCCGGGAGGATTGGGAGGTTTTGATATATGGACCGCCCCGATTGATGAGAATGGTTTTATTGGAAATGCTAAAAATCTGGGAGCGCCGGTAAATACTGAGGGAGATGAGATCACTCCTTTCTTTCATACACTTAGCAGCACTTTATATTACAGTACAAATGGTATCGCTGGCCTGGGTGGTTTTGATGTTTTTAAATCCAGTTTAAATGTTGACGATTCAGCATATCAGGCTCCAAAAAATTTAAACACACCAATTAACTCCAGTAAGGATGATGCTTATTTTATTGTAGAACGACTTGGTACAAAAGGTTTTTTTGCGAGCGACAGGATTGATTGCGATGGTGGCCATTGCTACAAAATATTTTCGTATGTAAACGAACCAATTAAATTTGATTTGGATGGCTACGTGTTTGATGCTGAAACAAACGATCCTATACCAAACGCTCTTGTTACCATTCGTGATGTTCATGACGGAGAGGAACCGTTTTTTGTTGTAACAGATGAAAAAGGGTATTACAGTACTGACCTAAAACCTAATCTTGAATTTTTTCTTAAAGCGCAAAAAAATAAATATTTTGGTAGCGCTGCAAGTCTTGCTACGAAAGGATTAACGGAAAGCAAACACTTTGAGCAGGATTTCTTTTTAAGTAAAATTCCTGCCGGTGATATTGAAATTGAAGGTGTTGAATACGATTTTAATAAAGCTACGCTCCGCCCTAAGTCAATGGAAATACTTGATAAGATTGTTGACGTATTAAAAATCAATGATAACCTGAGCATTGAGTTAAGTTCTCATACCGATGCCCGTGGTAACGACGCTTATAACATGAAGCTTTCACAGGCGCGTGCGCAAAGTTGTGTGGATTATATTGTAAGTAAGGGAATTCCTGCCAGCAGAATTAAAGCAACAGGTTATGGCGAAACCAAACCTATTATTCCTGAATCAGAAATTAATAAAATGGTGCCAAAGAGCCCTGAATTTGAAGCGGCGCACCAGAAAAACAGAAGGACTGCCTTTAAGGTTATTGGTGAAGCAAACATCAATATTATTAATAAAACAAAGTAATAACTGGTTTTCATCGTTGACTCTAAAATCTTTTGCTGGTATTAAATTCGTGTAAAGATTTAATAACAATTCTATTTTATGATCCGCCACTATAATATCACAATCAAAGGTAAAGTTCACGGGGTTTATTACCGGGTTAACGCCCAGGCAAAAGCCCATGAATTTAATCTTACCGGATATATCAAAAACTTGCCTAAGGCTGGTGTATATGCTGAAGTGGAAGGCACTGAAGAAAATATCAATCAGTTTATCGAATGGTGTTATGTTGGTCCTCCCGCGGCTATAGTTACCGAAGTTCAGGCCGAAGAAGGTGAAGTGGTTGGATTTAAAACTTTTGAGGTGAGAAAATAATCTTTACCGTTGCCCATTCAATTTCTACAATATCTGTTAAATTAGTTTTGCAAACTGTATAAAAGTTTACTTTTAATTCATAATTATAAAGCATGAAAAAATTTATTATTGCCTTAAGTGTTTTAAGTTTCGGAACTTCATTTTCTCAAAACACAGAAAACATTCAGGTAAAAGTGCCTGTAAAATCTGTTACCCTTTACCTCGATGGCGCTGAGGTTGCGCAAAGCAAGCAGGTGAACCTTAATCCCGGTCGTACCATTATTACCTTCACAGGACTTTCTCCTAAACTCATTTCAAAAAGTATTCAGGTGAATGTAGGTACGGAAATTTCTGTTCTTTCGGTGTCTGATAAAATCAACTTTTTAACTGAAAATAAGGAAACACCACGCACCAGGCAAATAAAAGATTCTATTGAAATACTGAGTGATCAGAACACACAGACCGGTTCGCAAATAGAGGCTTACAATCAGGAAAAAGAAATGCTTTCAAAAAATGAAGCCATTGGCGGACAGGAAAAGGGTGTGAACGTTGCCGATCTTAAGCTGGCTCTTGATTTGTACAGGGCACGCCTCAAAGAAATTAACGGAGAAGTGTTTACCCTTACTAAAAAACGCGACAAAACAAATACTGTAATTGCAAAATTGAAAAAGCAGCTGCGCGAGAATGGTGAAGTAGAACTGCCAACCGCTGAAATTTCTATCCTGGTAAATTCTACTGCAAAAACTACCGCAAATATTGATCTTAGGTATGTTGTAAAAGAAAGTGGATGGTCGCCAAGCTACGACCTTATTTCGGAAGATGTAAATAAACCAATTGAACTGAAATACCGCGCAAAGGTTTACAATAATAGTGGTATTGACTGGAATGATGTAAAGATAAAACTGTCTACCTCCGATCCTATGCAAAGCGCATCAAAGCCCGAAATGCAGCCCTGGTATCTGAACTTTAATACAACCAATTATTACCAGAACGCAAATGTGTATAATAACTATTCAAATGCAGATAAAAATAACAATGAACCTAAACAGCAACAAAGCGTTGCTATGGAACAATCATTGTATGAAGTTGAGATCGTAAATAAAAAGGGAAAAAAGCAGGAACAGCAAAAAGCAGCGGCCATTCAGTATGAAGAGGTACAGGTTTCGGAATTAAGCGCTGAGTTTGATATCAAACAAACCTATTCAATTCCTGCGGATGCAAAACCTTATATTGTTGATGTAATTACCTATAACTTAAATGCAAGTTTCCAGTACTACAGCGTTCCTAAAATTGAGAAGGAAGCGTTTATGCTCGCCCGCATAACAGGTTGGGAAGAACTGGATCTGGTTGAAGGCCCTGCCAATGTTTACCTCGCAGGAACTTTTGTTGGCCAGTCATACATAAACACAAGAAGTGTGGATGATACATTAAGCCTTTCTTTTGGCCGTGATAAAAAAATAGTTGTTACGCGTACCAAGCTTAAAGACTTTAACAGCGAGCGCACCGCCGGAACAAGCCGTAAAGTTACATACTCGTATGAAATGGTTGTAAAGAATAATCATAAAGGCCCTATTCAAATTGAACTGGAAGACCAGCTTCCTGTATCGCAAAACAGCGAGATTACTGTTGACGCAATTGAACTGTCAAAAGCCGAACACAACACTTTAACCGGCCAGTTAAAATGGAAGCTATCGTTAAATCCTGATGAGTCAAAGAAAATTATTTTAACCTACTCGGTAAAATATCCTAAAAACAAAAGCCTGCAGTTATACAAGAGCAAATCAAAAACAAGGGCTAAGTGGTAATAGAAATTTTTAACGACTAACATTTTAAGATTTATGAAAAGCAATATACAGGCAAAAACTGTATTGGAAATTAACGCCCCGGCCGCAAGGGTTTGGGAAGCACTTGTGAAACCGGAATTGGTAAAAAAATATTTGTTTGGCACTAACGTGCATACCGACTGGAAAGTGGGAAGCCCAATTTATTTCAGAGGCGAGTGGGAGGGAACAAAATACGAGGATAAAGGAACCCTGCTGGAAGTACAAGAAAACAGCGTTTTAAAATACGATTACTATAGTTCAATGTCTCCTTTAGAAGATAAACCTGAAAACTATATGATAATAAGTTTTCTGCTTTCTGAGGATAAGGGTAAAACCACACTAACCTGTATACAGGAAAATGTTGCTGACGAAAAAACTAAAGAACATTCGCAAGCAACCTGGCAAATGGTATTAAATACCATGAAGGAGATTGTGGAAGGGAAGTAGGAGCGGGGAGAGAAATGACTTTTGGCCAATAGACAGGTAATGCCTGAGAATATTGGTAATTAGAGGGCTTGCCAATTAATGGACATTTTTACGATTTTCGTTTTTGAGTTATTTGAAAATTTGTCTTTATTAATGAAGTATATATTGTTCCCTTTTATTTTAAAATTCTTAATAAAATAAAAGTTTTTTAAAACAAATTTATGAGTGAATTTGTTTGCTAGTTTATCATATTGAAATAAAGTTAAGATGCCGTTTTTGTCGACAGTTGTAAAAATGAAATTGTGAGCATCATAATCAATATACAACTTCGGAGAAATTTCAGAAAAGTCATTTAACTTAGTTTTATATTGTAATTGCCCATTAAGCGATAAAAAATAAGCAAGCTTGTTTGTATAATCAAATAAAACAAAGTTAGTGTCTAATTTTTTTATTTCAGATTCTACCGGACGTAATAAATTGGCATAGTCTGAAGGCAGAGTAAGTTCCTCCCTATACTGGTCAATATGTTTGTTAATTTCTGAAACTGAAGTAAAGTACCCCGCTCCTTTTCTTCGTTGGGTTAAAAAATAATTTATATCATAATCCATATTAAAACCTTTTATTGCTGAACTATCCGCAATGCATGCTATTACCTGATTGTTATTAACTGTTTTTTCGTCGTATAAGCAATAGGTGTTTTTCAACGCTTTATAATGCCTCACTTTAAAAATGTATTTAGTCCCATGAAAACATTCGCATGGTTGTAAGAAGGCATAGAATTTACTAATATGATATGGTTTTAAAAGCGAGATGGTTTGATAGTTATAGTAGATTTGATACACACTATCCTTTGTAATTAAATGTATGTTTTCAAAACAGTCCTTAAAAAGTAATTCAGCTTTTATTTTTAAAGGTATCTCACACACCTTTTTACCATTGTTTTCTAAAAGTTGCAGCGAGTTATATGTTTTTCCTTTATTAATTATACTTAGAATAAGGTCATCGTAAAAATCAAAGTCAATAAATACATTATTGTTGTTGTTTTGAAATGTGTCAATAACTGAAGATTTAACAACAACTTCTTCGAGTGTAATATTTTTGGACTTTAAAAAAACAATGTTTTGATTTTTGGTAATATCATTAATTGTAACCTTCTTAAGGAAATATCCCAACTGGTAAATTACCAATGTGTCTTTATTAGAAGCTTGAATCTCAACCTTACCGTTCTCATCAGTTTGTGTGGAAATGTTCTTGCCTTTAATTACTACATAGCAAAATTGTATTGGATCCCTGGACTTTTCATCTAATATTGTAAAACCAGCCTGTTCTTTTTGAGAATATAACGCCGTTATACCGAATAGTGTAAATAGAAGTATATAAACAAGCCTGACGATTTGATTATGAAAAGCTTTTTTTGTCATTCCATATACTTTGCATTATTGTTTTGCAGCTTTACAAAACTGTCAGGAGGTCTACACCCACATAACTTACTAACGAAGATAAAGGATTTTTAGTAAGCTGCAATAAACACTGGCTTGCCCTCAGAAGAGAGAACTACAAAAGCCGAATAAGGCAAATGTGCTTAGCGTTATTTTTTTGATTTAATTATTGTGATTGTCGTGTCTAAAACCGCATCTTTATTTATTCCATCCGAAATGTCCGGACGAACGTATATGTCAGGATAAATTCCTTTTTTATATGTATATAATTTGTCGGGCACATCATAACTATAATGAATGAGCGGAATGTACAATTCTAATTTTGAATTAGGTAAAGTAAGTGTATACAGTTCCATGGCATTGCCACTATTGTAAGGTGGTTCAATTGGTGTTCCAATAATTGTGACATTACTATAATAATCAAATAAAGATGCAGTTATTGCGGCGGCAGAATGAATATCACTGTTTATTAATAAATAAACCTGTCCTTTAAACAAATCTTTTTTAGGATTAAAAATGGTGTCTCTGAAGTTTGCATAATAAGATGAGTTGGGTTTTGACAGGGCATTTAATGCATTGATCATGTCTTTCCAGTTTTTGCATTCCTGATTTGTTGAGTCAAGACATTTATAAAACGTAGGCCGTTTATTCAATACAGATGTCATTGTATCAAAAATATGAAATGGCTTTTCTGATATATAACTTAATAAAGCTGCTCCGTATTTTGGATCACCGCCGCCATTGTACCTAAGGTCAACTATTAGATTAGATATTTTTTCGTTTCTAATTATTTTGAAGACTTCTTCGAGCCTCTTGTAAAATTCATTCCCGCAGGGAGGTCTGAATCCGGGAATTTTTAAAATGGCAATATTATTTTTTTTATCAGGATTGAAAATAAGGCAAGAGTCTTGTTTACAGTATTCTTCTGCGAGTTTGTATACAGGAATGAAATGAAGTGAATCACTTTTAAGAAGACAGGGAGTATTTACGGTATATTGTTTTTTTGTAGTTGGATTAATGGCTGTAATGTGGAATGTGTCAGGTTGCTCATAAAAAGATGCATACAAGTAATCAAAATGCAAACTATTTACCTCGTACTCCAATCTTTGGTCAATGGTTTTACCGTAATTGTGTACTATTTCTTGATAAATCTCATGAGGGTTTCTACCATTGATTGATACTAACTCGGAACCAATAAAGATGTCAGGATTGTTAAGTAAGTTTTTGTGAATATAAGGCACATTATTAATCCACCGGACTTTTATAGGCATAAATTTTTTTAAACTGTTGTATTTGTATGTGAAATTTAAGAACGTATGTTCGTCGAAGATTTTTTTAGTGAGCGTTGATAAAACTTTGTAAAATTCATCTTTGCTCATTGTTTCTGGCAAGTTAGAATATGCTTTGTTAAAATGATAGTCTAACGAGTCTTTAGAGATAAAAGCGTATAAAGCCGGATGTATTTCTTCAAGACTTGTTCTATAAACTTTGAAATCTTCCTGAAGCTGTTCCTTAGAAAATTCTGCCTTCGCTTGATTTTCCGTTGCCATTGAACTATCAGTCCGCCCACATGATAGAAAAAATAAACTAAATGTCCATAATATGATCTGTTTCATATCTGTATATTCTAAAATGTTGACGCCTGGGCGGTATGAAAAACTTACTAACGAAGATAAAAGATTTTTAGTAAGCTGCAATGAAAACTGGCTGACCCCTTAGAAGGACGAACGATAAAAAGCCGCCTGGTTGTGGTATCGTGTAATGTATAGTACGGCACATAACTTAACCTTTCTTATTTGTGGTGAAGTGAACATAGTTTTCGCTTCTAATCCAACCATTTTGTTTGTCCATAATTCTTATAAAGCCATTTTTGCAACCCAGAAACCAAGTGTAGTTACGAAAGTCAGGTGGTGTTTTAGAATTGTTACCTTCTTTATGAATATATAATAAAACCTTAGAGTCCTTGTTAGGGTCTTTATACAATGGAATACTATCGGCGCCATTAAAAAGTATTTCTGACATTATTGGCAACGACTGTTTTATTAATCTTATTGTTGTACCTGGTACTGAGTCAAAAATATGTGGTTTGTAAGTAAGATAAGTAGCCGAGTCTTTAATTACTTCATGAAATGCAAACTTGTTGCCGGCTTTAGGAAGAAGGGGTTTAACTTCTTTACTAAAAGCTTTTTTTTGTACTCGCGCAAATCCAAACCTTACAACACAGTCGCAATTATTTTCTTGCGAGATTACTATTTTGGTTAGAAGAATAAATATTATTATAAATGTTTTTTTTATAGTCATTCGTTTGCTATATTAAATATAACATTATGTTACCGGTAGTACTTCTTGTCAATTGTTATATTTTGAATGTTGAATATATATTTTTCGTGTCTTAAGTTCACATTTTGAGGAGTTCTTTACCGCTTTTTCTGCTTCGGATAATTTGTCAAATTCTATATATGCGAAACCTCTTATATACTTTGTCTGATAATGTCTCGGAATTTTTACAGAAACTACCTCACCGAACTGGGAAAAGAATTCAGTCAACTCAGTTTCATTTGTGTCGTAAGGAATATTTGTAACATAAACTTTAGAATATGATGAATTGTCAAATTCTGTTGTAATTGACTCCGTTTTTATCAGTTCGTTTTTTTTAGGTAAAACTTTGTTATCATTTGGTTTATTAGTTTCAAATATCTTACCTTGTTTCTGAGTTTTAAATGAGGAAGGAACAATGATTTCAAATTGTTTAATCTCTTTCTTGCTTGTATGATTTTTCCATGCAATGCTCTTAGCCTTTTGTCTTTCGATTGTTCTTTTTAGTATTCCCAATTGGCGCAAAGATTCTAACAATTGACGATACTTGTCAGTATCAACAATCCCAACTGCTTCCCAAATTTCGTCTGTTGAAAATAATTTTCCATTTGTACCTAACCTTACCACAGTTTTTTGTTCTCTTGACAAGTTAAGTTGCTCAAAGTTGTCCAACCAAAGTTTTTCCTCTTTAGTAAATATATGTTTTTGAGACAATAAAACTTTGAATGATTTATTTTTAGATTCAAAATGAGGTGCTTCTAAATCATTGTTTTTCATCAATTCAAATATCCTTCTTATTCCTTCGCCAAGTTCTCTCATATAACCAATTTCTCTCAATGCTTTGGCAATATTAGAATTCCTTGATTGATGAACACCTTTTAATGTTTCGAGGTCACTAACTTTAATAGCTGAAAGTAATTCACCTGGGCTTTGTATTTCAAGTCTATCGCTATATACATAAACTTCAATGCCTCTACCTTCAATACTGTAATCTCTATGAGCAATAGCGTTGATTAAAGCTTCGCGACATGCTAATTCTGGATAAATAATTTGTGTTTTAAATAGTGCTTGCTTAGAGAATCTTGTTTCTGTTAAATGTGGTCTAATTATTTCCCAACTTGATTCAATTAATTTTACTATGTTATCAGTAATTTCTTCATCGAAAACAACATTAAATTCTTCACCACTTTTTAAAACTGTGTCGGCAACTTTTATTATTCTTACTTGAAGTCTTGGATGCCACTTATTTGGATTTTTCGCAAATAGTAAAAGTGCAGCTCTTTTAAGTTTTAGTTTACTACCATCAAATTCTGCTATGTCTATGTGTTGCAAAAATTTCTCAGGAGTAACTCTAACAGATAGTTGATTTGTTATTTGAGTGATTAACTCAACATCAATGTCGCCCATATCAGCATTGTCTACAAATTGCCTATCATATTCTCTAGAAATTCTTTCTTCCCTTGTAAATATTATTTCTTCCGCAGAAATTGGTACAGATTCTAAATCCTTTCTTTGAATACATCTACCGTCAGAAGTTAAGTAAACAAATTCATTGCCTTTCGGTATTGAAAAATACAAAATGGTTTTGCCATCAATTTCTGTGATTTTGGTCTTGTAATTTGGAAGTGGGGTATCTTTATGGACATTTTTTTTAGGAGCATTTAATAATATATCCATTTTTTCAGGAGAATAATTTAATCCTTAAACCGTTCCACTATCTTCAACGCCAACTAGTAATTCCCCTCCGTCTGCGTTTGCAAACGCAACAAGCGTTCTTGAAATATCATCGCAAACATCTTTAATGTCTCTATTTGTTTTTTTGTCTGGCTGTCCTTGCAGCCCACTTTTAAATTCTCTGTAATGGCTTTCTCCTAAGTCTAATGCTATTTCTAGTCTTTCTTTAAGTCTAAGTATTTCTATGTCCATATTTTATGTTATTGTATCATTTTAGGATTACCGGTAATTTATATATAGCCTCACAAACAAACGGTTACATATAATTATAAATGTTGCTTTTAGCCAAATCAAAGTTAAAAGAAAACATAAATTAAATGTTTGGTGTTGGTAAATGCAATAAAACTTCTGGTGGTTTTACCTAGGTGAAAAGGTAGGTAGTTTTTTAAGCAAGCCCCGTCCTCTTCATAATAGGAGTGTTAGACGTCTCGATACGGCTGTATTCCAGATTCCCAGCCTACTCGACGTGGACAAGTCCTGAAAAACGGAATTACCCTTAAGGAAGGCCTCATAGAATTTGTCGTTAAAAACTGCTTTGTTATTTAAAAGGAGTTCAGAAAAAACTGCCTGCCTAAAAAGTAATTGGTGTTATTCAGGTTTTTTCTGAAAGCTTGTGCTGAGAAGCTTCGTTGTTTGAGTTCCGACGATAGGAGGAACGAGTTCGAAGCTTCAGCTTAAAGAACAAAGGAGTTTAGACAAATTCTATGCAGCCTTGACTTTTTTGGTACTTTTTGTGTCAAGACAAAAAGTAACGCGAAAGGCTACACTTTAAACAAAATTGTGAACCATTATGGTTTCTTTCCTTTGCCACTTTTTTTAGTCAAATCCGACTCCGCTCAGCTCCTTAGTAGTTGAACTTCAAACTGTCTTTTATTTTATTTTTTTACTTTTCCTTAGATGAAAAGTAAACAAAAATCAAGGCCCGTCGATCTTGCTTAGCACTCTTGATTTTTCTTGAAAGTGAAGCAAAGTAAAAAATTTTTGACCATTGATAATATCAAGCCTGTCAAAAATTTTAAACGCAAGCGCCTTTGCTGACTTTCGTACGAAAAATCAATTCACCCTTCCGCACGCTCAGCGACGGGCCAGCCAAACGCACGGGTGAGTTTATAAAAACGCCTTTTATGAAGCTATATGTTTTTTGGAAGACTTTGAGGTCAGTTCCCGTGTGCTTAGTCGTTTAACCGGCCTCATAAAGTTTTGCGTAATAAATCGAGCATTTATCAAAAGCGTTGGCCAGTGCAAAGATGATTTTTGTAGCTCGCGAAGCGCTTAAAATCATCAGTTTGATGATGCGTGGATTTTAGCAAAAGTTTATGCAGCCTTGATCTTTTGTATACTTTTGGATCAAGCCAAAAGTATGTTCGTAAAAAACGGTATCTGTAAAGATTGCTTAGTTGTTAGCTGCACTGGATTTATTTATTTCACCTGTACTAATTAAAAACTGCTTTTTACTAAATTGTCTGTTTCATTTTTAACGCAGCAAAGCGTAAAAAGGTTTAGGCACTTTTACAACTGGCTTTTTGAAAGGATTTAAATGGCTGGAAACATAAAATAACTGGTAAGCCTTCGGCTCTTAGTTAAACCTATCAATGGGCTAGTTAAACCTATCGATACGATAGGTATACCTTAATGTTTGCAGTTAAACCTATCGATGCGATAGTTAAACCTTTAAGGTGTGAAGTTAAACCTATCGATGCGATAGTTAAACCTTTAAGGTGTGCAGTTAAACCTATCGATGGGCTAGTTAAACCTTTAATGTTTGAAGTTAAACCTATCGATACGATAGTTAAACCTTTAAGGTGTGAAGTTAAACCTTTCGATACGATAGTTAAACCTTTAATGTTTGCAGTTAAACCTATCGATACGATGGTTATACCTTTAAAGTGTGCAGTTAAACCTATCGATGCGATAGTTATACCATACCTTCAACTCTTGCCATATCCTTTATCCTTTTGCAACATCAAAGTTCAGGCAAGTCTCTTCAATCCCTTGCTATAAATTATAGATATCCAATACCTTTTATACACATATCCTATACATATCCCATACATATCTTATATGACAAGTTGGCATTATTCATTAATGTTTGGTTTGGCAGTATCGCTGACCCTTCACTATCTTTTTTGTGTCAAGACAAAAAGTAACGCGAAAGGCCACACTTTAAACAAAATAAATAGTTTTTACTTTTTCCTTGTTCTTTTCTCTTGGTAGAAAAACGAAAAGACGTCTCGATACGGCTGTATTCCAAATTTTCAGCCTACTCGACGTAGACAAGTCCTACGGAGCGGGCAAAGGTATGGTTACGGCCTCATAGAATTTGTCGTTAAAAACTGCTTTGTTCTTTAAACGGAGTTCAGAAAAAACTGCTTTACTATAAAGTAATTGGTGTTATTCAGGTTTTTTCTGAAAGGCTGTGCGGGAAGCTTCGCTGTTTGAGTTCCGACGTAAGGAGGAACGAGTTCGAAGCTTCAGCTTAAAGAACAAAGGAGTTTAGACAAATTATATGCAGCCTTGACTTTTTTGGTACTTTTTGTGGCAAGACAAAAAGTAACGCGAATTGCTTTACCTTAAACAAAATGGTTACTTCTTTATTCTTTTCACCTGATAGAAAAACAAAAACGTCTCGATACGGCTGTATTCCAAATTTCCAGCCTACTCGACGTAGACAAGTCCTACGAAGGCGAAAATATAAAGAATGCTTTAATTCAATAGATAAGATACTTGCGGATTACAGGATTAAACCTACCAGGAAAAACAAATAAGGAGTTAAACTCCGAATTGTCTAAAATGATGGTCGAGATGTTTCCATGTAAAAACTGACCATTCTTCGGGAGTAAATTTTCCAAAAAATGGATGAGGATGAGTGGTACATTGAGAAGGGCCTCCTTCAAAAAACTTCTTAACTGATCCTATCACCTTTGATTTTTCTTCCTCAAATTTTCGGGTGTCGGTAAAGATATAGCTTTTGTCAGTTGGGGAATTTTTACCAAATGGTTTGTCGCTAAGAACCTTTGGTTTAAGAAAGGAACCAATAATTCTGCCAATAAAAAGTCGTTTAATAGGATTCTGGCCCATGGCTGTTTCTAAAGAAACATTACAATGTGCCAGCATTTGCGCCGCGCCTCATTTTCCCCCATTGCCTTTGGGAATTTGGCGACAGCTTTTCTATTCTATTCAAAATTTCAGTAACGTCTGACTGATTAAATAAATTTTTCATAATGTTATTTTGCTGGCAGGTTTTTAGTTAATTGAATTTATAAAATTTCTTTTAACGGCAGGCGTTCATAATTAATATGCTATTTTTTACAAGTTGACGTTCCCTGCAAATCAAAAACAAATTCCTCATACGGAGGTTTCTGACAAACGTTTTTACATACCTGGTATTCGTATGTGCCGTTAATTTTTACTTTACCAGCAGAGTTTAGTTTAATTCTTTGGGTGAATACAACCTGATTATAGTGCACCAAAACAGTTTTTTTTATTGTTTCATCATATTCAGGCGTAGGTTTTGTTTCAGTAAGATTGCCAACAAGCTTGTAACTGTTATCAGGTTTAAAAACGATCTCCGTTGAAGCAACTTCCAATTCAGCTCCCTTAATTTTAACACATGAAAATGTGTGCCACCCTTTTTCTAAAGAAACGGTAAATATTAAGTCATATTCGCAATCGTTTACTTTTTTACTGGTAAGCTTCCATTGAGCATGCTTAGCAGGACCGCCTAACTGACCAAGTTGTGCTTTAGCAATATGACTGGTAAAAACGGAAAAGACTATTAAAAAAAGGATGTTTTTTATCATTGGTTAATTTTTAAGTTGAGTAAAAATAAAAACATTGTTTAAATATTCCGTTCCGTTTAACAGAAATTTTGTTTTTGAATCGTTGTAATGGGGCGTTAGACGTCTCGATGCGGCTGTATTCCAAATTCCCAGCCTACTCGACGTGACAACTACCGAGGAGGCAGGGGAGCCAAGGTTACGGCCTCATAGAATTTGTCGTTAAGAACTGCTTTGTTCTTTAAACAGAGTTCAGAAAAAACTACCCGATTAAAAAGTAATTGGTGTTATTCAGGTTTTTTCTGAAAGGCTGTGCGTAGAAGCTTCGTTGTTTGAGTTCCGACTTTAGGAGGAACGAGTTCGAAGCTTCAGCTTAAAGAACAAAGGAGTTTAGACAAAATTCTATGCAGCCTTGACTTTTTTGGTACTTTTTGTGTCAAGACAAAAAGTAACGCGAAAAACCAAACTTTGAACCAAAATAGTGAACCCTCATTAAGTCATCCTATGGGTTTCTTTCCTTTGCCACTTTTTCTTAGTCAAAAAGTGGCCAAAAGACAAGGCGTTTCTATCCTTCCGCCCGCACTTAATTTTTCCGGAAAATTCAAGCGACGTAACTTATTTTGCGCCTTTGCAAATACTTTAAGCGCAAAATAAAAACGCAAGCGCCCTCGCTGAATTTTCACGTAAAAATTAATTCTTGCCAAGGCTACCTCGGCGAAACGCCAGCCCACCGCTCTAAAATCTCAAGCCTGTCAAAAATTTTAAACGCAAGCGCCTTTGCTGACTTTCGTACGAAAAATCAATTCACCCTTCCGCACGCTCAGCGACGGACCAGTCTACAGCGTCTTACACACAAGCCATGTGCTTTTGATAAAGTATTGTTTTTTTAACGCCAAATCCTTTGAGGTCGGGCCATCGCTAAGCTGGCCTCATAAAGTTTTGCGTAATAAATCGAGCATTATCAAAAGCGTTGGCCAGTGCGAATATGATTTTTGTAGCTCGCGAAGCTTAAAATCATCAGCTCGATGATGCGTGGATTTTAGCAAAAGTTTATGAAGCCTTGATCTTTTGCATACTTTTGGATCAAGCCAAAAGTATGTTCGTGTTATAGATAATTTTTTGTCATACCGATCTTTTTATCTAACAGGAGTGCTAGACGTCTCGATACGGCTGTATTCCAAATTCCCAGCCTACTCGACGAGACAGATCCTAATGACAGCAGATTGTTTAGCTCCTTTCTCTTTGTTCCTTCTGGTTAATATTTAACCAATAACAAACTAAATTTTCTCCTAGAATACAAACATAGGATGACAAAGAACATTTTAACGCCAAATTCTTTGAGGTCAGTCCAGGGAATAATAAAAAAAGCGAATCATTTTGATCCGCTTTTTAAAACTAAATTAATTTTTTAGTTAAGCCGTTGTTGCCTGGTTTACATTTGGACCAACATATTTTGCATCGCTAAATGCAAGGATAGGGTAGAAGATGATTGGTAAAAAGATAAGGCCGCAGGTAAAGCCTGCATCTTTTCCAAAAGATTTTGATAAACCGTGCACTACCTGAATTGCCACTACTATACCGTAAATTGGTATAAACAGCATAAAAAAAGTCCACCATGGTTTACCAACAATTTCCAGCATTACAATATAATTGTAAATTGGTACAATGCTTGTCCAGCCAGGTTTTCCGGCTTTAGTGTATATTTTCCACTGAGTGATAATCATAAATACTGCAAAAGCCAGTATGATGATAAATGGTACAATAAGTAATCCTATTAATTCCATGTTGTTTTTTGTAAAATATTTTCCTACTCGTAAGGCTTTTCGGTTCGCCCCGTTTTAATGGTTTCTGGTCTCCATTTCTTTATTATCAAACTTAAAGAATTTTTTAATTGTTTTAAAATTGTTTTGGACTATAACTGAAACGTTAAATAACAATCGGTAGCCCTACTTTTCAATACATGCCAGTTTAGGCATATATGATAAAAAAAAAGCCCAGGTTAACGGATGAATTACTTTAAAACAATTATCAGTTATTAAAGTGATGGTAATCATTTTTACTCTTTCAGTATTTGTGTTATCTTTAAAGTTATAAAGTTCCCCCGAGCTACTATAAATGGGCATGTTTTTGCTCGAAAATTAGCTTACAATTTTTAAATGTTTAATAACAGTACTTGTTAAATAGTGATTATTGACTATGGAAAAACAATTCCACATTCTACTAGCTGATGACGATATGGACGACCGTATGTTTTTTAAAATGGCTTTAAAAAAGGTATCTGTCCCTACTGACTTAACTACGGTTGAGGACGGCGAAAGATTGATTCAGTTCCTAAACCAAAATCAAAATAATCTGCCGGATGTAATTTTTCTTGATTTAAATATGCCCAGAAAAAACGGAAATGAATGTTTATTAATAATTAAGCAGGATAAAAATCTTTCCCACATACCAATTGTAATTTATTCAACTTCGCTTCATGATGATGTGGCAGACGAATTATATAAGAATGGTGCGCATTACTATTTGCAAAAGCCAAATGTTGTTGATTTACCCGGATTTATTGAGAGAGTAGTAACTCTATTAAAAAATACTGCAGAAAGGCCATCAAGAGAAGCTTTTATTGTAAACAGAGTAGTTGTTTAACTTAAGCTAAGAAATGACTGGTAAAAAAAACGGCATGCAAATAAACGGATCGGGTGCGCCTGATATTGCATCAAATACCGTTTTTCAGAATAAGTTGATCAGGTCGTCAAAGTGGTACGTAACAGCGGTTTTAATTGTTTCGATATTTATTTTATTTGAATATTCTGTTGGTATCTTTTTCTTTAGCAGGCCAATTCCATCACTGGTTCCAACAAACCCTCTAACAGCGCTTAACTTTGTGTTTGTTGCTGTGGCTTTTTTTCTTTTCACTTCAAAACAATCTTCTAAACTAAAACTGGCAGCAGGAACTTTTCTGTGTATTGTTGTATTAATCATTTGTTTAATAAAATTAGTTTCTTTAATAACCGATATCAATTTTCATATTGATAGTATTCTTTTCCGCAAAAAACTTGTTGACGAATCAAGATCATTTATGCCTAACCAAATGGCATCATTTACCGCAGTTAACTTTATATTACTTAGTACATCGTTATTATTATATAATCAGGGGCAAAAAAAGCGGGGTATATCAAGCAGTCTAAATCTTTTAGCATGGTTTACAGCGATGGTTTTTATAATTGGTTATGCCTATCGCGTAGATGAATTTCACCGTGTTCTGTCAAAAATACCTATGTCAATTACCACAGCAAGCTCTTTTATATTAATATCAACAGGTTTTCTTTTAGCAAATCCTCAAACCGGATTTATGAACAGGTTTACAACCGGGTTAGCTGGCAGTGCCACAGCAAACATACTTGTGCGGGTTGCTGTATTAACTCCCTTTGTGATAGGATTTATTTGCATGTTGGGTGAGTGGGAGCATTTATACAGCTCAGGCCTGGGAACAGCTTTACTGGTTACAGTTACCATTGGTATTTTATTGATATTTATTTATTATACCGCCGGAATACTTAACAAGAAAGATGCTTTAAGGCAGGCAGCGGAAAGTGAATTACGTGTTTTGAATGAAAACCTTGAGAAAATAGTGGCGCATAGAACAGAGGAATTAGAAAAAATAAATAAAGATCTTGGCAGCAGTGAACAACGATACCGGGATTTATATGAAAACTCATTGGTAGCAATATTTTCGTCAGACCTGAAATCGTCAAAAATACTTACAGTAAATGAGGTTGGCGTTGAACTTTTTGGATATAAATCAAAGACCGACTTTATGCTGAATTATGATCCTGCCAGCCACTTTGTAGACATTAATGAAAGGGAAAAGAACATTATTATGCTAAAAGAGAAGGGTGAGATAAGAAACCATGTTCAGAAAATGAAAAAACTTAATGGATCAGTTTTCTGGGCAAAGCTTTTCGTAAAATTAAATTACGATAACAACATTGCGGAAAGTGTAATTGTAGATATTTCTTCTCAGATAGAAGCGAAGGAATCCTTGTTGCTAAAAGTCAAGGAACTTGAAAGTGTTAATAAAGAGCTGGAATCGTTTAACTACATTTCAAGTCACGATTTGCAGGAGCCATTGCGTAAAATTAAAAGTTTTGTGAGCGTGTTGCAGGCGGAGGAAGAAAAAAAATTATCGCAGGAAGGGCAATACTACTTAAACAGGATGACCGAGACTGCAAACAGGATGCAGATGCTGATAGATGATTTATTAACCTATTCACGCACAAAAACGGTAGCTCATATTAATGAAAAAATAGATTTAAACAAGCTTGTTGATGAAGTGATAAGAGATTTTAATGGCGCTATTCAGGAAAAGAATGCCGTGATAAAATTTGAGAACCTTTGTGTAATTAATGTGATTCAATTTCAATTCAGGCAGTTGGTTAGCAATCTTATAAGTAACTCGTTAAAATTTGCTCATCCTCAGAGGCGCCTGGAAGTGACAATATCCAGCGAATTAAAACCGGGAAAAGAATTGAATACCCCTAAGCTAATAGCCTGGATTGAATATTGCCATATAACTTATAAGGATAACGGTATTGGTTTTGATTCGCAGTATAATGAGCGTGTATTTGAAATATTTGAACGTTTGCATTCACAGGAAAAATATCAAGGTACTGGCATAGGACTGGCAATTTGCAAGAGAATAGTTGAAAACCATAAAGGCGTAATCACAGCTTCAGGAGAAATAAATAAAGGCGTACAATTTGATATTTATATACCGGTAACCCATTTTTCCTGATTAATAAATTAAATATGTAAGCAAAAATGAATAGCGATTTTTCAAAAGACATTTATGAAAAGTATTTTAATAAAAAGGATAGGATATTACAGGTTACCTTAAAGAACGGAACTTCGCTTAAAGGTATTTTTGTTAGCTTTACTCACGGTGATCCTGATGGAAAGGAGCCATATATCACCAAATGGCATTTTGTACCCGAGGAAGATATTGAAAATTACAGAAGCTTTCCTCATATTGATTTTGGCGAGGAGTATGGCCAGATAATTAATCAGAGCGATATTGAAAACGTTACATTTAAATAATATTTTTTTTCAAACTATATAAATGATTACAATAAATAAATGCTATGGTAAGTAAAATTGCCATATTAACTTCAGGTGGAGACGCCCCTGGTTTAAATGCTGCAATAAGAGCTGTTGTTAGAACTGCAATATACAATGGGGTGAAAGTAGTTGGTGTTCAGCGGGGTTTTGAGGGCATGATAGATGGAGACTTTGTTCAACTGGAAACGCGTTCGGTAGGAAACATTATTCAAAGAGGCGGTACAATTTTAAAATCTTCAAGAAGCGAAAAGTTTAAAACTGCAGAAGGAAGAAAAGAAGCATACAGGCAGTTAAAAACAACAGGCGCGGATGGCCTTATAATTATAGGTGGAGATGGTACGTTTACCGGAGCCCGGGTTTTTCTTTCGGAGTATCAGATTCCATGCATTGGCATTCCAAAAACAATAGATAATGATTTATTTGGAACCGATTATACAATCGGATATGATACAGCTGTTAATACAGCTATGTATGCAATAGATAAAATCAGGGATACGGCAGAATCACATAACAGACTTTTTTTAGTTGAAGTTATGGGAAGGGACGCCGGATTTATTGCATTGCGAACCGGAATTGCAGTGGGCGCGGAGGCTATTCTTGTGCCGGAGACTAAAACAGATATTAACCATTTATTCTGCGTGCTTGAAACAGGGTGGGATAGAAAAAAAGATTCAATGATTATTGTTGTTGCAGAGGGTGACGAAGATGGCGGCGCTAATTCTATAGCTTCTAAATTAAAAACAAGGTTTCCGGATTTTGATATAAGGGTAAGTATACTTGGGCATGTTCAGAGAGGAGGATCACCAAGCTGTTTTGACCGGGTTTTGGCAAGTAAGCTTGGTTCTGCAGCTGTTGATGCGTTATTAAAAGGAATGAACAACCTGATGGTTGGAGAAATAAAAGGGGAAATTACTTTTACCCCTTTTGAAAAGGCAGTGAAGCACCACGCGGAAGTTAACCCGCAAATGCATCATTTGTTGCAAATACTTTCGAGTTAGTCAAACCTCAAAAAGTCTTTTATTTTCTCTTTTACTTTTCCTTAAATTAAAAGTAAACAATCCGCCGCGGCGGATCAAGGCCCGTCGATCTTTCTTAGCGCTCTTGATTTTTTTAGTTAAACCCTCAAAAAGTAATTTTTGTAGTTTGTTTCATTGCCACTTTTTCTTAGTCAAAAAGTGGCCAAAAGACAAGGCGTTTCGATCCTTCGGCCCGCACTTAATTTTTCTGGAAAATTCAAGCGACGTAACTTATTTTGCGCCTTTGCAAATACTTTAAGCGCAAAATAAAAACGCAAGTGCCCTCGCTGAATTTTCACTGAAAAATTAATTCTTGCCAAGGCTACCTCGGCGAAACGCCAGCCCACCGCTCGGATCTGCCGGATTTTCGGCTACTACTGCCTATTTTCGGTAAATTTTACCCTTGTTTTTTAGAACAAACTCTTTACAAATCAAACATTCAGAGTATTTGAGGGGCGAGTTAAGCATCATAAATAACAAGGCTTAGCGATTAATAATAATACGATGCGTTAACGGTTCTGATTTAATTTTAACGAAATAAACGCCGGGTTGTAAATGTGATAAATCTATTTCGTGTTCGTTCCCGCTCTTTACTTCTTTGCCCAGGGAATTAATAATAGTTATATTCTTAACTTGTATTGGCAAATTATCTTCTGTAATATTTATTCTCCCCTCTGAAGGATTAGGAAAAATCTCAACTTTACTTTCGCTCATAATGATTTGTGACACACCTAAAGCTATGTCTTCAACCTGTACGCTGATAATATCTATAAAATCTGAATTTACATCATTAACCAAATCATTAATCTTTCCAGGAATAACAGCCGTTGAAGTATAATCGTATTCCTTTTGGTTTTTTCCGTTAAAATAACTGCGTGCAACCATTCTGTCGCCTGCGTTTATACCGGCCAGTTCGGGCCATTCTCTTAAGCCTTTTATCATTAACGAAGTATCAGTATCATTAAACATTACAAATAATTCATTCCCATAAGTTGCAGAGCTGCCGGTATAAATTACTGTATTTTGTTGCGAGCCGCTGATAATGGTTCCTGTATAGGACAAGCTTGTTCCGAATTTTGTGTTTGACATTGATAAACCAACATCAAAGCCAAGACTATCGCCGGTAAGCTGGTTGTTATCAGAGTCTATTTTTATTTCCCATAAATATTCAAGTTCTTCAGGGTTTACATGTGGCTGATTAAATGTTAGAACATTGCTGGTGCTTTTTAATTTTAGTTTTACTGTTAAGGTATCATCAACAGCTATTGTTTTTTTTGAAGCGGTAACGATAAGTGCTAAGGCTAAGATTGTAGTTTTTATTTTCATGGTTATGTTTTTCAGGTGGCTCCAAAAGTACATGAGGAACCCTGGCTCTGATAACTGAAAATAACATGCGAACAGTTATGAATCCGCAAAATTTGCCTGCCGGATTTGTATTACAATGATTTATAAACTCAATTATTGTTTTTTGCAAAAAGACTGTCACGACAAAATAGTTTTTGCAATAAATAAATGAGAGGCTAAACGTTTTTCATAAAAAGTTTAATCGTTTTGTTTGGATAAAAAATCCTGTAAACAGAACAATGTATTGATTGTTATTCTGCCTTAAATGAAACAAATGAAATTCTGGTACCAAACTGAGTTTGGCAATAAGGATGTTTCAATAAAAAATAAAGTTCTGTGTATTCTGATACTAAAGCTATTAAGCTTTGGTTACGGCTGTTGCGTTAAGACCTTTTGGTCCTTTTTCAACTTCAAAAGTTACAATATCGCCTTCTCTTACCGGTGTTTTAACGGCGTTTACGTGAAAAAATATGCTTTCTTTTGTACTAGCGTCCTTTATAAACCCGTACATTTTTGATTCATTATAATAGGAAACGCGACCTTTTCTTTCACTGGTTGCCGTGTCTATAATGTCATTTTTGCGAGCTCCAAGCTGAATGTCTTCAAGTTTTAATTCAACTTTTTTATTTGGATCTGGAGGGGTGGATGACAGATTTCCGTTTTCATCCACATAGGCAATCATTTCTTCAAAGCTTTTGCCTTTTTTTGAATTAGCTTTTCTTTCTTCTCTTTTTTCTTGTTTTTCCTTACGCTTTAGTAGTTTCTTTTTCTCTTTCTCTTTTTTACTAAAGGTTTCCTGTGATCTGCCCATGCTTCTTTTTCTCCTAAATCTGGTTTTACAGTGGACTTAATTATTAAGAACAAGGATCAGATTTACTCAAAGATACGAAAAAAAGCGGGATAACCCGCATTAATGTTGCGGTTAATGTTTCACAAATTCTATTTCAGGCTCTTTATTCAGAAATAACGCCAACTTTTCCGCGCTTTTTAAAACTGCTTTTTTTGCTGAATTGACGGGCGTTTCAAAGAAGCTGGTTTGTATAATGATCTTATCTTTTTTAATAGTTCTTTTCCATGTTCCCGCAACTTTATTGTTTACAACAATGATGGGATAAAAAATTCCGTTGGAAGAAAGTGTTTGCGAATGATGGTTGATGTGCAATGCAGCGGTACGATCTTTATAGCTAATCAAAAACTCATCGTAAGCAGGCAACAAAAAAGCGGATGTTGTTTTGCCTGGTTTATTGATATTATCTTTTGTTAACCAGTAAACAGAGTCATTAATTTTCTCCTCATGCAGTTTTGGCTTTACCATGTTTATCGCATTCTTCGTTTCTTTTACTGGTAATCCCGACCACCACTTGAAATCCTGCAGGGTAGCAGGGCCATGACTGGTAAAATATTTCATTGCAAGTTTTTGAAGAGCTTCGTCTTTTGACAATGATTTACTCTTCTTTACACGCTCCTCCAGCAGAGCATAGGTTTGTTTATTATTCTTCATAACGCCGCTGCAAATTAATCCGGAAAGCTCTGCGTAAAGAAAAATGTGTGAGGCCCGGTTTTCGTTGGTTATTATATCGGCTTTTTCCCATAAAGGAACAAGTTCCTGGCGGTTCAGGTGTTTGCCACCTTCCAGGGCTTTTTCCAATATTGTGTAGGCTTTATTTAAAACCGCTTGAGTCAGCTCAAGCTCTTTAGCCCTCGATTTCATTTGCATTATAATCTGAGGCGCGGATAATTCGAGCATCCAGTAAATATCCGCTGATGAAACAAAATGCCAGGTGGGTCTTAATACGTGAGTGCGTATAATATCTCCTTTATCAAGTGCCTTTTGTACCGTTTCTTCGGAAGCATTTTTTGTTCTGAGACCTACAGCCCATTTGGCCATGGCAAAATCCTGCGCCTGAATAGCGCCCATCCATTCAACAGTTTGTTTTGGCTTGATAAAAGAAGGTTCGGCAATTTGCTGAGTATATAACCTGAGCTTAGCTATCTCTGAAAAAGTCATAACTCAAAGTTAAAATGTAATAGAAGTTTTACTCCGTAATCCGAAGTCAATTGAGCTTACAGTCCGGTACCGAAGTGCGTTACACTTTCGCGTTTGGTTGGCTGCACGGTCATAACAGGAACATTACTGATGTCAACAATTCTTTGCGCATCGGTACCTCCGAAAAACTCGCCAACGCTTAAGCTTGGCTTGTTCATAATCATGATAAGGTCGGCCTCAATCTTGTTTGCGTATTCAACCACGGTTTCGGCAATATCATCGGCAGGAATTGATTTGTTGGTACAAGAAATCCCTTTGCTTTTAATAAATTGTTTAACCTGGTGTGAGTATGCAAGTAATTTGTTTTCGTAATTAGAATCGCTTGGGCTAAATACACCTAAAATACGAACGCTGGCTCCAAAGTATTGGGCAAACTGAACTGCCGCGTCTACCTTTTCGCGTGTTTCATCAGTAAGGTCAAGCGGTAAAAGTATGTTTTCAACTCCATCCCTGTGTTCTGTACCACGGATAGTGATTACAGGGCATGGGGCTTTACGGATGAGCTTACTGGCGCTGGAACCAATGATATTGCGGAACTTCATATGGCTCTCTAAACCTGCAATAATTAAAGTGGCTTTAATTTCTTCAGCAACCCTGTCTGTTTCATCGTAAATATCACCTTTTACATTCATAAACTCAGTTGGAACGCCGCTTTCCTGCTCGGTTTGCTTGGTAAGCTTGTTAAGGGCTTCGTAGCTTTCTTCACCACTTTTTTCGTAAACATGCAGCAGAACCAGCTTTGAATGGGTATATTTGGCTAAGTTATAGGATTGTTTTACGGCTAAAAGTGACTGTTTTGTGAAATCAATAGGAATAAGAATAATGCCTCTTTCTTTAACTTGCATAAGTGTATATTTAGTATCGCAAAATTAACATTTTTCTCAAGACACACAATAAAAGCCAATTTATAGGCTGATTTTTTTGTTCGCAGAGAGTATTTTACTATATTTGCGCCTCAATTTTTTAAAAACTATAAAATGGCAGTAAAGATTAGACTACAAAGACACGGTAAGAAAGATTCAGCTTTCTTTCACGTAGTAGTTTCCGATGGTCGTGCACCTCGTGACGGTAAATTCATTGAAAAATTAGGAGTTTATAATCCGAATACCAATCCGGCAACTATCGACATTAACTTCGATTCAACCTTAAACTGGTTGTTAAAGGGAGCTCAGCCTACAGATACCTGCAGGGCTATACTTTCTTACAAAGGAGTAATGATGAAAAAACATTTATTGGGCGGCGTTAAAAAAGGTGCTTTAACCGAAGCACAGGCTGAACAAAAATTCAATAAATGGTTACAGGAAAAAGAAGGCAAGGTTAGCGGTAAAAAAGATCGCTTAAGCTCAGAAAAGAGTAAAGCAGCAGCAGACCGCCTAAAAGCAGAAACTGAAAAGAAAAAAGCTATTGCGGCTAAAGTTGCAGCTAAAACTACAGCTCCTGCAGCTGAAAAAACCGAAGAAGCTTCAACAACAACTGACGAAAACAACGGATAAATCTCTGTTCAATATTTATAAAAACCGCTCTTTGGGCGGTTTTTTTATTTAAGGGCATTCCTGATTATCTTTCGCTTTGGTGTTCACAATGTTTTAAATTTATATTGTTGGTGATACACACTTTTATTTAATTTGCTCTTTGATAATGTACACTCTTATTGCTGATAGCGGCTCAACAAAAACCGATTGGGTTTTACTGAAAGGTTCCGATGTTATTAAGGAAGTAAAAACCATTGGTTTTAATCCATATTTTCAATCCAAGGATCAGATTAATCTTGAAATTCTTCACAATCTGAAACCACATTTGGAAGAATATCTTTCGCGTATTGAAGTGTTACATTATTATGGCGCCGGATGCTCAACTCTTGAGAACTGCGTGCACATTGAGGATTGTCTTAGCCTTACCTTAGGAATCAGGAAAATAAATGTATCACACGACCTTTTGGCCGCGGCCCGCGCCCTCTGCAAAAAAGAGTGGGGCATAGCCTGTATTTTAGGTACCGGCAGTAACAGTTGTCTCTTTAACGGAAAACATATTCTTGAGAATATTCCTTCGGTAGGTTATTTATGGGGCGATTATGGAAGCGGGGCACAGATTGGTAAAAATTTTATCAAAGAATATTTTGAAGGCAATTTACCGGATGATCTTGCGAAAGCTTTTGAGCGTGAGGGATACGGACGGGAAGTAATACTTAACAACGTTTATAAAAGTACCATGCCGAGCCGGTATCTTGCTTCCATCAGCAAGTTTGTAAGCTTGCATAAAGATCACCAGATTATTAATAAGCTGTTGCTGGATTGTTTTGATTCCTTCTTTGTTCACCAGGTTAATAAATACACTTCATCACATGATCATAAGGTTCATACCGTTGGTTCGATTGGATATATCTATAAGGAGCTTTTTGAAGAAACAGCAATTAAACATGGATACTCCGTAGGCAATGTTATTAAATCTCCTATCGACGGCCTGATCGAGTACCATTCAAAAAATTAAAAATGGATTACGTTATAATTCCGCTAACGGCTTTAATCGCGTCATTCCTTACTTTTTTCTCTGGCTTTGGTTTAGGAACTTTACTACTTCCGGTATTTGCAATTTATTATCCTTTGCCTATCGCCATCGCGTTAACAGCGTCAGTGCATTTGCTTAATAATCTGTTTAAATTAAGTCTGGTTTTTAAAAGTATTAACTGGAATGTAGCCCTGCGTTTCGGAATTCCATCCTTACTCGCGGCATTTGCCGGGGCATATGCGTTAAGGAAACTAAGCGACGCGGATGTAACAATGGCATCTTATCACATTGCGGATAAAGAATTCATGATCACATGGCCGGGTTTTATTATTGGGATACTGATTATTTTGTTCGCAATGGCAGAATTATCAAAGCGTTTATCTTCTCTTAGCTTTCCCGATAAATATTTAATTCCGGGAGGTTTGCTGAGTGGTTTTTTTGGAGGATTTTCAGGGCACCAGGGCGCTTTAAGAAGCGCGTTTTTACTCCGGTTAAATCTTGAGAAGCCCGCGTTTATTGCTACAGGAGTAGTGGTTGCATGTATGGTAGATGTTGTAAGGCTTGCGCTTTACAGTAAATTTGATGTATTAACCGATACCGAAGTTAATTACCCGCTGCTTATTGTTACTGTGCTTGCAGCATGGGGCGGGGCTTTTGTGGGCAATAAAATTTTCAGGAAAACAAGTCTTGCTTTCTTTAAATGGTTTGTTGGAACTTTTATGATTACAATGGGACTGTTAATAGCCATTGGCATTATCAATTAACAGCTTTTATTTTAAATCCTGTCTGTTTTTGTATCTTAGCATGAGTACATGCAAAAAAAATTCTTAGCATTAAGTTTTATTGAAGGCGCGGCTGTAATGGCTGCCGAGCTATGCGGCGCCAAACTGCTGGCCCCAATTTATGGAAGCAGCTTGTATGTTTGGGCTTCAGTTCTGGGAATCACTCTGGTTGCCCTTGCAGGAGGCTATTTTTTTGGTGGACTTATTACTGAAAAAAGTAAACTTCATAACAGAAATTTATTTTTTATTCTTATTGCCGCATCTCTTTTTATTATTCTAATGCCCGTAATTAGTCATTACCTGGTGCCACGTATTTCTTATATGAGTTTTCTTCCTGCGGTTGTAGTAAGCACTTTTACTTTACTTTTCTTTCCGGTTTTTTTTCTTGGCGCAACTTCTCCATTATTTATTATTCTTCAAACAGATGAAACCAATACCGCCGGGAGAGTGAGCGGAACTGTTTACGCGGTATCTACGGTAGGCGGAATTTTCGCGACTTTCTTTTGCGGCTTTTACCTGATACCGGAAACCGGTTTAAATGTTACCCTTCTCAGTTTTGGAATTTTGTTATTTATCGGGTCTATCCTTGTATTTAAAATTTTTAGAGCAACTCAGTTTTTGCTTCCCGCCGCGTTTCTTTATCTGAATTTGCAATTCACTTTTAAACCATCAAGTGATTTAATGGTTTCTGATAGCATACTTGGTCATTTACAGGTGCAGGATGTTGCGGATATTAACGGTGATTCTGTTCGCATTCTCAAGATCAATAACATTATTCAAACAGAAATGAACCTTAAATCAAAGAAGTCTGTATCGGGTTACATCTCTCTGCTTGATTCATTGATTGCGAAACAAACTACTCCTTCAAAAGCTTTGGTGCTGGGCCTGGGCGGAGGACTTACAGCAAATTTACTTGTGGAGAAAAACTATAATGTAACAGGGGTTGAGTTTGACGAAAGAATTATTAAAGCTTCAGAAAAATATTTCTTTCTTAATAATTCAGTAGTGAGCTTATGTGAAGATGCCAGATATTATCTGAATCATTGCGAACAAAAATTTGATCTGGTTCTGGTAGATGTATTTAAAGCTGAAGAACAGCCCAGCCATGTGTTAACTTCGGAAAGCCTGGAACGTTTAAAAATAAACTTAAATGATTCCGCTGTTGTGTATATTAACTGGCATGGATATACAAATCCATCTCTCGGACAAGGAACTGCGATTCTTTATAACACCTTAAAGAATGCAGGTTTCAAGGTTCAGCTTACTGCATTTTCTGATAATGAAGATTACCGGAATGTGATTTTTGTTTGCAGTTTAACGAATGTGAATTTCGTAAAAGAAAATTTCGGAATAGATGATAAACTTATGGAAACCTCAATGGTAAACAGTGATAATAACCCACTACTCGAAAAATATAATGCAAAGGCCAATAAAGTGTGGAGGAAAAATTATTTAAGATTTTATCAGAATCAGTAACTATTGCTGAAGATATTTCAATATTCCAAGACTTATATAGTCCACCATTGAGCCTGAGTTACTCAGTACTACAACAGCACATTTTTTTTCTTTTATAAAGCCAATAAACCCGCTGAAACCAAAGGTGCCTCCGTTATGCCACACTAACCTGTTTCCAGGCTTTGTTTTTAAGATGTGCCAGCCCATTGCCACTTCTTCTCCTTTATTGTAGGTTGTTTGAGTAGATAGTTTGATAGCTTCATTTTTTTCAAGGAGATTGTTTTCCAGAAAAGCGAGCATGTCTTTTGTGGAGGACTTCAATCCGCCTGCTGCTGCCATATCTCCCAAATCCCAATACGGAGTTGCTCTACCATTTGAATTATACCCGGTTGCAAATTTACTTTGCTGTTCCGTGGAAAGCTTAATGGCGGTGCTTTCCAATCCATTTGGCTTGCATATTTTTTCAATTACCAGTTCCTCAAAACTTTTGTTGTAAACTTTTTCCAGGATTATTCCCAGCAAAGCCATGCCTAAAGTTGAATATTCGTTTATTCTGCCCGGCTCTGTTTCCAGTTTCACATTTTTAAGATAATTAAAGATCATTTCTTTATTGTAATTTTTGTACGGATTAAGAGGGTCATAATCTCTTTGCGCATTAAGGTTTTCAGGAGAAGTTGGTAAACCGCTCGAATGATTAGCCAAATGTATTAAGCGAATGGGAGTTTCGCCAACCTGAAGATTTTTGTAATTGTATACTGGTAAAAACAAACGAATGTCATCATCAGCGTTTACTTCTTTTTCTGTTATGGCTTGGGCAAGTAATAATCCACAAAAAACTTTGGTAAGTGAACCAATCTCGTAAATTGTGTTTTCAGTTGGTAATGTGCCCGTGTTTCGTTTTAATTCTCCATAATTGTAATAATATTTTTTTCCTTCAGTGTAAACTCCAATGCTTAAGCCACAATTCTGCGGGCTTTGCATGTAATCTTTAACAAGTTTATCAATAATTGAATCAAGGGAAGTAGAATCTTTATTATCACTCAAATATTCGAGCCGTTTTGTTTTGGGTATTCCGTAATATGGCAAAAATTCCAGGTTGTCAATTCTTTCTTCCTCATCAACTGAAATGTTTAAGAGCAAATCTCCTAGTTTAAAATGGCTGATGTATGTATGTTGAGGGCCTTCGGTTTTGAGGTATTCGTTGCTCTCAAGTTCGCCATAACTGTTATACAGATTTTTAGTTACAAAATCAATAAACGCTTCCTCCTTAACCCTGCTTTTATAAGTAGGGCTGAACATGCTGTAAATCTGAGAGTGATTTTTTTGATTGTACAGCTTTTTAAAAGATTCGGTTTTGTCGGTAACTTTTGCCTGTTCCTGGGCCGTTGAAAAAAGTATACTAAAAAGAAATAAGGCGGCAAAAATTGTTCGTGTCATATATTGTAAAAATACTAAAAAGGGGCTTTTTGAGTTAATATATAAACCGCTATCTTTAATGGTTAAATGAGAGGGCTAATTACACTTTTTTTTATTGCAATTTCGGGCATATTTTTTGCCCAGGAAAAACTTACTGAAAAAAGAAATGCTCTTGTAACAATTCGTGGGAATATTGGTATACCACGGACTATTAGCAGTCAGATGTTCAGAACCTGCTTTAACGGGGTTTACGAAGCAAATCTTAGTGTTAATGTAAGATTGTTTAATAATGTGTTTGTTGGTGTAGGTTATCAAAACTCCCATCACCAGAATAACAAATTTTTAAAGTTCCAGTATTTTAACGCGTCCATTCCTTATAATACCCGGATCATGGCTCATGGTGGTTTTGTAAAAATTGGGGGTGACCGTTTTTTCTCTGCGGATAATTTTATGAGTTATTCAATCAATTCAGGGTTAATGCAGGTGAATTATACAAATGTAAATGCTGATACAAATAAACTTAACCGGCCGTATGGCCCTGTTAGTTATATAACTCCTTATGTTCAGCCCGAAATGTCGGTTAACTTTATTGTGGATGAAAAAAAGACAATGAGCTTATCCATTATGCTTTCTTACACCACTTTATTCAGCAACTTTGATCCCAAATCCCCTCGCTTCAATCATTTTGAGCAGGTAAATACAACAAAGAATAAATATGTGATGAGTTGGATAAACATTGGTTTTGGATTTGCAGTTTTGATAAATAAAAAACCAGGAGGATAAATGTAAGCCACTTACTTTGAACTTAAACTTAGAACTAAAAATAAAAAACTTAGAACTGAAAATATGATTACTGCTGAAATGCCCGTAAAATTTGATCGTAAAAAACATAAAGACGATATTTTACTTACTCTCTATAAAAATATTTTAAAACCACGGATGATTGAAGAAAAGATGTTGCTTCTTCTTCGTCAGGGAAAAATCGCAAAATGGTTCAGTGGAATAGGCCAGGAGGCAATCTCAGTTGGTGTTGCCACAGCACTTAATAAAGATGAATACATTTTGCCGATGCACCGCAATCTTGGAATATTTACTACCCGCGAAATCCCGTTAAATCGTCTCTTCGCCCAATTTCAGGGCAAACCAGGAGGTTTTACAAAAGGCCGCGATCGTTCTTTCCATTTCGGAACTCAGGAATATAAAATTGTAGGAATGGTATCGCACCTTGGTCCACAACTTGGAGTGGCCGACGGCATAGCCCTTGCAAATAAATTAAGAGAAGATAAAAAGGTAACCGTTGTTTTTTCAGGAGACGGTGGAGCAAGTGAAGGCGATTTTCATGAAAGTATAAATACAGCTGCAGTGTGGGACCTGCCTGTGATTTTTGTAATTGAAAACAATGGTTATGGTTTAAGTACCCCAAGTAACGAGCAGTTCAGATGCAAATCTTTTGCTGATAAAGCAATTGGCTATGGTATTGAAGGCCTTTCTATTGACGGAAATAATGTTCTTAAAGTTTATGAAACAGTAAAAAATCTCGCGGAAAGCATTCGTGACAATCCACGTCCTGTTCTTTTAGAGTGCGTTACATTCCGAATGCGCGGCCATGAAGAGGCAAGCGGGACTAAATACGTGCCTAAAGAACTGTTTGATGTATGGGGAAGAAAAGATCCTGTAAACACGTTTGAAAAATTTCTGCTTAGTGAAGCGGTTCTTACCGATGAAATTATTGAAGAAATCCGCGCTGAGATAAAAAAAGAAATAGATAGCGGACTTGAAATTGCATTTGCAGAAACAATGCCTCCACCAGATACAAATAAAGAGTTAAGCGAAATATTTAAACCGTTTTCAGTTTCTGATACTACACCTTCTTCCGGATCAAAAACAAATATGCGGCTTATTGACGCAATTAGTAACGGATTGAGAATGGCTATGGAGAAACATTCTAACCTTGTATTAATGGGTCAAGATATTGCGGAATACGGAGGAGTGTTTAAGATCACCGAAGGATTTGTTGAGAAATTTGGTAAAGGCCGTGTGCGCAATACTCCTTTGTGTGAAAGCGCGATTCTTGGTTCTGGTTTTGGTTTGTCAATTAACGGATATAAAGCTATGGTGGAAATGCAATTCGCGGATTTTGTAAGCGAAGGCATGACGCAAATTGTAAACAACCTGGCAAAAAGTTATTATCGCTGGGAGCAAAACGCTGATGTTGTTGTTCGTATGCCAACAGGAGCTGCAGTGGCTGCAGGTCCGTTTCACAGCCAGAGTAATGAAGCCTGGTTTTTTAAAACACCAGGACTTAAAATAGCTTATCCGGCTTTTCCTTCAGATGCCAAAGGATTGTTACTAACGGCTTTCGAGGACCCGAATCCTGTAATGTTTTTCGAACATAAAGCCTTATACAGAAGTATTAGTGAAGATGTTCCTGATGATTATTACACCATTCCGTTTGGTAAAGCCCGTTTGGTTAAGGAAGGGCAGGATCTGACTATTGTAACATATGGGTTAGGAGTGCACTGGGCATTGGAAGCATTAAATGAAAATTCAGATATCAATGCAGACCTTATAGATTTAAGAACGCTTGCACCTTTGGATATGGAGACCGTGTATGCTTCGGCAAAGAAAACAGGAAAGGTAATTGTTTTGCATGAAGATACCATTACCGGTGGAATAGGAGGAGAGATTGCCTCTTTGATAACTGAAAACTGTTTTGAATACCTGGATGCTCCGGTAATGCGCGAAGGAAGCCTGGATACTCCGGTTCCAATGAATGCTGATTTGGAACAAAACTTTTTGCCGAAAGACCGTTTTAAAAAGAAGTTATTAAAACTCTTGAAATACTAATATGATAATTGACCTTAGAAGCGATACGGTTACAAGGCCTACAAAAGCAATGCTTGAACAAATGATGCAGGCAAAAGTAGGAGACGATGTTTTTGGAGAAGATCCTACAATCAATGAACTGGAAAGATACGCAGCAGAATTGTTTGGTAAAGAAGCTGCGGTATTTTGTCCTAGCGGAACAATGACTAACCAGATCGCTATTAAAGTTCATACACAACCCGGCGATGAATTGATTTGCGATGTAAACTCTCATATTTATAATTACGAAGGCGGAGGAATATCTTTTAATTCAGGGGTTCAGGCCAGGCTTGTTACCGGTAATGAAGGAAGATTATCCGCAGAAATGATTGAACCATTAATTAACGCTGATTTTGACTGGCTAACCAGAACTTCTCTTGTTTCTCTTGAAAATACTGTAAACCGGGCAGGAGGGAGCTATTACACTTTAAATCAAATAAAACCTATCCGTGAATTATGTACTTCAAAAAATATGAAACTACATTTGGATGGAGCACGATTATTTAACGCGTTGGTTGAAACAAAAGAAACCCCTCTTGAATACGGTAAGATGTTTGATTCCATTTCCATTTGCTTATCAAAAGGTTTGGGCGCACCAGTGGGTTCATTATTACTAGGGCAGAAAGATTTTATTAAAAGAGCCAGAAAGGTTCGTAAAGTGTTTGGCGGAGGCATGAGGCAGGCTGGATTACTGGCGGCAGCCGGACTGTATGCTTTAAAGAATAATATAGATCGTTTAAAGGAAGATCATAAAAAGGCAAAACTGATAGAGTCTGTATTAAGGGAATACTCGTTTGTAGAATCCATTCTTCCTGTTTACACCAACATTATCATTTTCAATATTAAAAAAGAAAAATATACTGGGGAGCAATTCGAAAAGAAACTTTCGGAAAATAACATTAAGATCGCAGCCTTCGGAAAGCAGACTGTCCGAATGGTGACTCATCTTGACTTTACTGATACAATGTTGGACAGAACGCTTGAAGTATTACGAGGTTTTTAGTAACTTTTCCGGCTTAATTAAACGATCTCATTTATTCGATGAAAAAAATAATTCTCCTCTGCTTCGTTCCGGTTCTTGCTTGCCTTTCATGTACTACCAATAATAAAAATGAAAATAAAGACCTTAGCAGAAAAGGTTATATTGAACCAGAGAAACAAATTTATGTTGCCCCTGATACGGCTGTTCTCAAAAATGATAATTGGGGTAACCTTGTAAAGTATGGTAAAAGACTAATTCATAATACGGCGTTTTATATTGGCCCTGATGGTGTAGTTAGTCATAATCTGGGCAACAAAATGAATTGTACCAATTGTCATTTAGAAGATGGTACTCGTCCTTATGGTCTTAATTTTTTTGATTCACACAAAACTTATCCTCAATACAGAGCAAGGGAAAATCAAATTCTTTCATTGGCCGATCGCGTAAATAATTGTATTGAACGTCCACACAATGGAAATCCTTTGCAGCTCGGCTCTAAAGAAATGCTTGCTATTATTTCCTATATAAAATGGTTAGGTGAAGAATATGATAATAAGAAGCATGAAGGTTACGCATTAAAATACGTAAAATTTGAAGGCTTATCTGCCAATTCTAACAGAGGCGAAGCTGTTTATAATACTTATTGTAAAACATGTCACCAACCAGACGGGCAGGGACAATTTAATCTTGAAAAATCTACTTATACATATCCACCATTATGGGGATCACTTTCTTACCAGGAAGGTTCAAGTATGCACAGGGTTATTAAGGCAGCAAGTTTTATAAAGTACAATATGCCAAATTTAACAACGGATTGGACCAAACCTACACTTACAGATCAGGAAGCCTTAGATGTTGCAGCTTTTATTAATAATGGACGTATTCATGAAAGGCCAAAATCGAAATATGTTTGTTATCCCGATATTTCAACAAAACCTATAGATTATTTCAAAGGTTCGTATGAAGATGGATTCCCTGATAGTGTGCATGCATTCGGTCCATGGGACGAAATTGAAAAGTATTACAAGGATAAAGGATTAAAGGTTCACAAATAGATTAATTATGTTTCAATTTCGCAAGGTTAGCCGTTGTGTTTTAGCCGGACTTATTTTTTTTACTTCGCTTTTTTCATTAAAAGCACAGATCATACCTGCTAATGAAGCAGTAATACATTATACCTTTGTTCACTTCCAGGAAGAACTTTCAACTAATTCGGAAAAATACAGGATTGAAATCAGACCTGATAATTTTATTACGAATGATACAGTTAATACAATTTCAGCCGTTTCGCCAATTCCTTCTTTTTATTTAGGGAATTTGAAGTGGGATAAAAAATATTTCTGGAGAGTTAAAGCGTACAATAAATTGAACGAGTGTGTTCGCACGTCTGATGTTCACCAATTCGAAATTCGTACAATAAGCACTCTCGATTTTGAAGCTGTAAAAGTAAAGGTAAACACTGCTAAGAAAGACAAATTTGAAAATGACCTTGTAAGCATTGATAATACCAGATCTATTTTTGACAGGGAGGGAAATAAAATATGGTCGATGCCAATGATTCCCGGAGTTGTAGATTACAGCTGCCAGGTAAGAGACATGAAGCTTACAGGGGATAACACTCTTACTTTTCTCACGGATAAAAATATTTTCGAAATAGATTTTAGTGGCAACGTTTTATGGAGTGGCCCTCAACCTTGTCTTTTAGGAAAAGATACCGTTAAATTTCATCATGCTTTTACAAAGGACAATAAAGGCAACTATTGGGCGATTGGAAATTATAAAACCTATCGTAAAATTCTTGTTGGCATTAATGAAAAAATTTTGCCTTTTGTAGAAGGCATTTTAAAAACAGATTCAGGCATTTACCGGAAAATTGAAATGGATGTTCTTCTGAAATTTAATAAGGATCATAAAATTGTATGGTATTGGGATGCCAACAGATATATGAAGGACGAGGATATTAATTTCAGAAAGAACAATGATAGTGTTCCTGAATTTTCGATCCATTCCAATGCATTTAGCGTTAACAAATCCGGAACCACTGCATATCTGGGAATGCGCGATATGAGCCGGGTTGTAAAGATCGATATTAAAACGAAAAAGGTGATAAACTCCTGGGGTGAGAAGTTGCCGTCTGGAGATGCCCGGCAGGCTGTTAATATGTTTCGATCGCAGCATGACGCAGGAGTTACCGAACACAATACCATCCTTATATTGAATAATAATACCAGGGGTAGGGGACCTTCAGCCGTGATGGAACTTAAGGATAATATCAAACCCGGAGAAGATCCCGTGAAATGGCGATTTAGCCTGGATTTCGATTCTCCGACAAAAGGTATCAGTATTAAGGGTGGCAATGTAATTGAGCAGAAGAACAGGAACCTGTTCGTTTGTGCGGGGACTCTCAACCGGGTATTTGAGGTAACCCGTAATAAAGAAGTGGTGTGGGATGCTTTTATTTTATCCCGGACAAAATCTGATACTTCATGGCATCCAATGCCGCAATACAGATGTAATCTCGTTAAGAAGATCGTTTTTGGAGGTGTTATTGTAAAAACAGAATCTGTAAAAAGGCAACAAAATAAGGTTAATGTAATCTGTCGTATTATTAATTCAGGAAATGTAGCAGATTCATATAAACTACAGGTAAAAGATGCTAATGGAAAGGTAATGTATTCGTTTCAATCGCCTGTTATAAGTCCGGGAGAGAATTATAAAGCTAATGTGAGTTTTTCCTCAGAAAATCGTGAACTTCTTCTTAAAGTAGTTTCCACCTCCAACAAATTTGTGGCGTCGCGCCAGCCATTTTCCTTCAGGTAATATCAAACCATTTTCATACATTAACCTTCTTAACGAATCGTATCTTATTGTAAGTAGTAATTTTTCAGCATTTTTTTAATTAAATGCAGGATAAATGATTGAAAATTTTTGCCAGTAAGTCTTTATTTATAAATTTACGCCTTAAACTTATAAATCCCTTTTAATGAAAAAACTTTTACTCCTTGCAATAGCGGCTTTTGGTCTTAATGTATCTGCTTATTCGCAATGCGCAACAACATCGGCCCCTACATCCAATTGTAGTTTTGGTGATCAGATCGAATCTTTTGCCCTTAACTCTATTTTAGCAACGGGTAATAGCGGTTGCGGAGCTAGTGGAAATAATAATTTTACAAGCCAAACCTGGACACTGACGTTGGGAAGTACTTATAGCTGGAGTGCTACCGTAGGAACGGGGTTATATAATCAGGGCATGGGAATATGGATAGATTATAATAACGATGGGTTTTATTCTGCAAGCGAATTTGCTGCAAGTTCTTCTATTGCCCTTACTCACAATGGTTCACTTACCATTCCTTACACTGCAACCCCTCTTACTGTTTTAAAAATGAGGGTTAGATGTAGATATAATAATGTGTTTACAGGCAATGACGCCTGCCTGATTTATTCCTATGGAGAAACAGAGGATTACACCGTTTATTTAGTTTGCCCTTCAGTTGCACCGCCGGCTCCAACCATTACAGCATCAGCTACAAGCACATTAATTTGTTCAGGAGCGACACCTACGCTTACCGGAAGCGGTTCTTTATCCTACACCTGGAATCCTGGCAACATTAACAGCCCTACAGTTGTAGTAACTCCCGGCTCTACGACAGTTTATTCTTTAACAGCATCTGTACCGGCATGTCCCATTATTCCAACTTCCAGCACTTCAATAACATTATCGGTAAATACAACGCCAACTCTCACGGTTAATAGTGGTTCTATTTGTTCTGGTGATAGTTTTACAATCAATCCTTCAGGAGCTTCAACATACACAATCGAAGGAGGAAGCTCAGTAGTGAGTCCGGCTTCGAATACTTCTTATTCAGTAATAGGAACTGCCACAAACGGATGCGTATCAAACACGGTATCATCATCGGTAACAGTTAACAGCAATCCAACAATTACAGTTAACAGCGGTACCATATGTTCCGGCTCTACATTTACAATGAATCCATCCGGAGCTTCTTCATACACTTTCCAGGGTGGAAGTTCAACTGTTAGCCCTTCTTCAAACAGTACTTATTCTGTAATTGGCAGTGTTGCGGGCTGTGTGAGTTCAGCTGTAACGTCAAGTGTAACAGTAAATGCTTCGCCAACAATTTCGGTAAATAGCGGTTCTATTTGTTCTGGTAACAGCTTTACAATGGTACCTTCAGGAGCTTTAACGTATACATTCCAGGGTGGAAGCGCAGTAGTTAGTCCAACCGGCAATGCAACTTATTCCGTAACTGGCACTAATTCTTTAGGTTGCGTAGGAGCTACAAATTCTAGTGTAACTGTAAATCAAAACCCTAATGTAACGGCAGTAACAAGCGCAACCAATTATATTTGTGTTGGACAAACGGCAACTTTAACAGCAGGTGGGGCAAGTACATATACATGGAACACAACTGCAACAACAAGTGTAATTGCAGTTAGTCCAACCACTACAACATCTTATACAGTAACAGGAACTGATGGCAACGGATGTATTAATTCTGCTATCGTTTCGCAGTCTGTTTCTGCATGTACAAATATTAATTCAACAAGCGGTAACCTCTATTCAACAATAAAAGTATTCCCAAATCCATCAAATGGAGTGTTTAACATCCAAACAGATGGAGCTGCTCAGGTTGAGCTTTTTGATGCTCTCGGAAAACCAGTGCTTAAAACAAAAGTTGAGGCTGGCACATTTAACTTAAACATTAGCGATAAAGCTAAAGGCATTTACTTCCTTAAAACAACATCAAACGGACAGGTTAAAACTATCCAATTAATTAAGGAATAAGGTAATTATTACAGATCATTTAAAAAGAATCCCTGCGCTGTATGTGTAGGGATTTTTTTGATCCTCAAAAATGCCAGATAAACCTGTAAGTTTCTTTTTTTATCTTCTTTATTTTTCCAGTTACAGCATCGATAATTGTGATTTTTCTTACGCCGATCCCGTTTCCTCTGCCAGGCACGGTTAAACGGAGTTTTAATGGGGCCTTATTGGCGGGCCAGGAATTACCTCCGATTTCCATTTCCCAGTAACTTTTTTCGTGGTTCGCTTTTGAGTAGACTAATACTGCCACTGAAATTTTTGCATGTCTTAAATTGCAGGCAATTTGTACAGCTTTTGAAAATGAAATTACTTTTAGTGAATCGAAAAATCTTTGAGGGTCGGGAAGGTAGGCGTTTGTATAAGCGTGATCAAAGTACTTCGATTCATGCCTGTGGGGTTCCTCTCCCCGATAGTTCTATAGGTAAAAGTGATAGGTTTGAAGGCATTCATTCTCTTCCTGCGCTTTTAATAAAAACGTGGAGCTAAAGAGCAAGATTAAAAGGCTACCCTTCATTTCATATTAAATATAAAATAAAAAATGGAGAAATGAAATTTTTGGAGTTTGAACCGTATTGATCTGTGACAATTCGTTTACTTCAATCATCAAATCAGAGAACATTAATTACAGCCTGTCTTATGTTTTTGTTTAAATATTCAAATCATTTAAATTGCGTGTACAAAAACATTGATATGAAATTCAAAAGAGATAAACTTAACGCGGAAGAATTAAAAGTTCTGTATGAAAAAGGAGATTTTGCTCCTCATTCTGATCAGAAAATATTTACCGACGCAAAATACAATTTCGAATCTTTAAAGTCTGCTCCCTTCTTTGGTGAGGAAACTCTGGGAATTTATTTAAAGATTTACGATATGCTTGGTAAGAAAGGTCATTCCGCTTCGCTTTATGAATTAGGGTTGCTTTATTATAACGGCGAATGGTGGTTGCCTAAAGATTTTCAAAAATCTTACATGTATCATCTTAAAGCTGCTGAACTTGGCAATACAGACGCCATGTTTGAACTTCATATTTATTATGCAAAAGGTATTGGAGTAAAAGCTGATAATGTTACTGCGATAGAGTGGTGCAAAAAGGCAGCTGAGCTTAATCATCACAGGGCATGCTATAACATGGGAGCTTTTTACGCAAGCGGAAATGGTGTTCAGCAAAATATGGAAACAGCCATTGAATGGTACGATCGTGCTTCAAAAGTAGGGAGCGGGCATGCCAGCGCTACGCTTGGCGTGATGTATAAAACGGGTAGTGGTGTTATTGCTGATGCAGAGAAAGCGAATTCTTATCTTGACCGGGCCGCAGAATTGTTTTTTGATGTGAAAAGCTTTTTAGCGAGGTTTGGGTTGACAAGGTAAGTTATTACCAAATCCCAAAATGATTCTGGAGCATTCCTTTAAACCATTTCTCTTTACCATAACGTTTTGTCATCTCAGCTTTTAGTTCCGGGATGGTGTACATTTTTTTCTTTTTAGGAGTAACGAATGTAGAAGCCGGGCTTGAAATAATTTCAACCTTTTTTGCAAAATATATCACCCCACCATCTTCTGTTGCCAGTCCTAAAATGGTTCCAGGTAAACCATTAAAGCTTTCGGGGCCGGTTGGTGTTACAATATCGTAACTGAACCATGCATAAATCCGCGTGCTGTCGTTTGCTTCCCATATAGCTTTTCTACAATTATATCCGGCAATTTTTCGTGTGCTTTCAGTAATCTTCCATTCGCGTTTAAACAAGCTGTCAGTAAGGTGTAATTCTTCACCCCACATGGTTTTAATAAGGTATCTTTTTTGCGTATTGAAATTTTGATAAACTGTATTTTTTGAGGTAGCCCATTCCAGGTTCTCCTTCAATTCGCTCTCAACCGGTTTAAAAAGCGAACAGGTGTCGTTAAAGATCAGTTCAAAATAATCCAGCTTTATTTTGTCTTCTTCCTTTAACCAGCGGGTTACATCGTCACCTTTAAATTTTTTATATAAATTGGTCTTACGTTCAAAAGTAATTTTAGCCGAGCTGATCTGGGAATAGGATAACTCAGAGGAAAACAAAATAATTATTACCAGCACTGCTAATCTCATTCTTCTTCTTCCCCGGTTTTTGATTTTTGACTTGTGAATTTAAAAAGTACGCGTAACAGCAGATAACGTTTTATAATTTGTGTTTTTGTATCGGTTATTTTATTAGCGGAAACTTCCCGTTGGTTACTAATGTTCTGGTTAAAAATATCATAAGCTTCTGCAGATACAATCAGGTTTTCAGACTTTAAAAATGCCTTACTTAACGACGCGTTAAAAATGAAGTAATTAATATTATACCCGGAAGTACGGTTTCCGTTATTGGTATAGTCGCCTTCAGCTCCAACTTTAAATTTCTTTGGAAGCTTTATGTCAAAAGAGCCGTTTAATGAATAGTTGTAAAAAGGTTGATTGCTTTGCAAGCTGATAGTTTGCTTTGTTATGTTGTAACTGTAATCTCCTCCAAGGCTTATTTCATAATTATCAGTCGATTTTTCCAGTGTAAGGCCCGGATTTAGCCCCAAATGTTTGGTGCTGTTAAGATCTTCGTTTACATAGGAAATATTATTGTTGTATCCTGCGCTGAAGTTGTACATAACTTTGAACAGACGTTTAAATACTGGAAAACCTCCGCCAAACCATCCGTTTATGTTATGGTTGCCGTTTATATTTAATGGCGTTGTAACAGATCTGCCGAGCGAATCAAATACCGTTTTTTCGTTAATTTCGTTTGAAACAATATTTGTATTCATGCCTGTATAGAAATTTACATCACTGATACCTTTGTAGAAATAATAATTAACGGAGAAGTTATGTGTGAATTCTGGTCTTAAATCAGGATTGCCAATCTTTATCCTGTTTGGGTCGGTGTTGTCAACTACAGGCTGCATTTGTTGCAGGTCGGGTTGCCTGGCCCGGGTATTATAAAAAACCGAAAAATTAGAACCCTGATTAATACGGTAATTAAAATTGGCATAAGGTAAAATGTTATTTACAGTTTGACTTAATGTTTGGTTGTTGGTTACATTTACATTTTCCTGGAAAATATTGCGGTAATTTGTTCCAATGCTTATTCTGTATTTCTTTACTTCGTAAATCAGTTTGGTTCCAACCCTGTTTGTCATCCGCGTATTTCTAAAATCATTCGACTGGGTAGGGTTTACAATGTCGTAGGCTGTACCATTAAAGTCAAGGGTTTTTCGATTACTCTTATTAAAGTTATGTGAAAATCCGTATGAAAATTCTGTCTTGAATTTTTTTGACCATGGTTCAGTAAAACTTATAGTTGCGTTATTCTCTTGTCTTTGACTAAACTGTTCGCGTTTTTGCTGAAGGCTAGAATCCGGTAAATCATTCGTGTAATAAGTGAAAAGAGTGTTTAAATTGTTACGCGATTCTGACTTGTAATAGGAAGGTTGATAATTAACTGTCAATGTTCTGTCCTTCTTCATAAAATTCCGATTCAGTTTCAATTGAAAGTTTGCATCGGTTGTTTCGCTGTTACTTTGATTGTTAACTGTGGTTTGACGTGTTAAAACATTATCTTCCGAAATAAAATCATCATTCTGGTAGGATGAGCGTTGATTTAAGGAATAATTTATTTTTGGTTTAACCGTTAACTCAGTTAAAGAATCAAGCTTTTGAGTGAGTTTAAAGTTAAAACTGTGGGATTGATTATGAGAGTTACTATTGATAATTTGTTTGTTAGAATAAGTTGTATCCTGCAGGAAAAACTGTGTATTGGTTTCGGTTCCTGATACCAGATCATTTTGTTTGAAAGTGTAATCGGTGTTTATTTTTGTGTTCTTCCCAAATTTATCGTTCAGGTAAAATCCAGTTTTCATGGTTTGAGGCACGCCGTTGCCACTGTTGTTGCTCCAGTCGCCCCAGGTATTGGATTCAGGATCGTAATTGCCGTATGGACTTTCGTTTGTTAATCCATATTGGTTTGCATCGCCCCAATCAAACGCCTGTTTTGGCGTATTGGCATATAAACCGAACAAAGAAAATTTCCTGTTATTTTTAAATTTGTTTACCAGAATATCATTTTCATAAAATTTCTGGAAATCGCTGGCCGCCGAAACTTTGCCAAAGTATCCTTTTTTAGATTCTTCTTTTAATTTGAGGTTCACAACCTTTACGGTTTCATCACCGCCTCCTTCAGTGTTTTCATTTTTCTTTTCATAAACCTGAACGGTTTCAACGGTATTTGCATTCAAATTTTTTGTTGCAATGGTTGGATCTGTTCCGAAAAATTCATCTCCGTCAACCAATACCTGGTCAACCTGCTTGCCCTGTATGGTTATTTTTCCATTAGCATCTACCTTTACTCCCGGCAATTTTTTTAGCAAGTCCTCAACCGTGGCATTTGCTTTGGTTTTAAAAGAATCTGCTGTGAACTGTAGCGTATCCCCTTTGTAATACATTTTATCCCGGTAGGCAAGAACTTCTACTTCGTTTAACTGAACAGATTTTGGAGGAAGAATTACATTTTTAAAATTAAAAACCGAGTCGTTTGGATTAGGTACCAGTAAATAGGTCTTATCATTAAAATTTGGATGAGCAATAATTACAATATAGGTATCAACAGGCAGAGTAACAGGCTTAAAAAATCCATCCTTTGTTGTTCGTGTAAAGTTTACCAGCGTACTGTCAGAAAACTTTATAGCCATTAATAAGGCGTTGGGCAGAGCTTGTTTCCCGGTTGTATCCTTAATGTTTCCGCTAAGGTGAAGCGATTGTGAAAAGCAGGTGAATGTAACGCTAATGAAAATTAATAAAATGATTTTTTTTTGCATCAGCGTTTTTTGCTATAATACAAAGATTAAAAAAGGTTACAAGTATCTAACTCAAGTCTTTACCTTTTAGCTTTTTTTAGTAAATTTAACAATGCTTCTTCATCTTAATGAAAATAACATTTCATCCTCATCTGTTTCAAAAATTGTGAAGTGTTTAAAGGAAGGAGGAATTATCATATATCCAACAGACACTGTTTACGCGCTGGGTGGGGATATCACACAGGTTAAAGCAATAGAACGGATTTGTAAATTAAAAGGTGTAAAACCTGAAAAGGCGAATTTTTCATTCGTGTGCAGCGATCTCAGTCATTTATCTGAATACACCAAAGCAATTCCCAATCATATATTTCGTGTGATGAAGAAAGCATTGCCCGGACCATATACCTTCATCCTTGAAGCAAACAACAACGTTCCTAAACTTTTAAAGCAGGATAGAAAAACAGTGGGTATTCGCGTACCGGACAATCTGATTTGCCGTGAAATTGTAAATGCTCTTGGTAATCCAATTATTTCCACCAGTCTCCATGATAATTCAGATGATATTCTTGAATATTTTTCTGATCCTGAAGTAATACACCGTCAGTATGAAAAAACTGTAGATATTGTGATTGACGGAGGATTTGGTAACATTTATCCTTCAACAGTTTTGGATTGCAGTTCGGGTGAAGTTGAAGTTGTTCGCGAGGGACTGGGTAGCCTTGATATATTAGTTTGAAAAACTTTTTATTGCCAGTTCATATCCTTTGAGCCCAAAGCCACTGATACTTCCTTTGCATTTCGCTCCAATGTAAGACACGTGTCTGAAATCTTCTCTTGCAAAAACATTGCTGATGTGAACTTCAATCACAGGGGTCTTTATTGAAGCGACGGCGTCAGCTAATGCAACTGAAGTGTGAGAGTATCCTCCGGCATTTAAAATAATGCCATCAAAAGTAAAACCTAATTCGTGCAGTTTGTTTATCAGCTCACCTTCTACATTACTTTGGTAATAAAGAAGATCTATATTATTAAATTTTTTTTGAAGGTCTTTAAAGTAATCTTCAAAACTCATATCCCCGTAGATATCCTTTTCACGTTTTCCTAAAAGATTTAAATTTGGACCATTAATAATTGCTATCTTCATACTGTGAAAATACGAGTATTTTTAATTATTTGTTTTTACTCCGCTTTTCAGATTATTTCTGCCCAAAAAGCGCCAACCATTAAAAATGATGTGGTTTATTATCTTTCTTCTATTTTCGAGGGAGGTAAAAAAAATAATTTGTGCCGCGATAAAGGTCATATTGTGTTTAATACAAATAAGAAAACAGCGGCCTGCTTCACTTCTTGCAGCTTTATGCAACTTCAGTTTTCTCAAAAAGGTACAGCTTTCGGTTTTACAATAACGGGGCAGCCTAAAGACCCATGTCCTGACATGTTATTGGGAATTGAAGAAGATTTAAAAAACAATCTTCCAAAAGTGAACTCGTATCAAATAAAAGGGAAGGACCTGATATTTTTTTCCAATAAAGATACTTTGTTTGTGTTCCATGAAAAGTAAATGGGATGTTTACTATATTAGATACTCCCAATACCTCAGGCTGGAACGATCATTATCAAAAAACTCAATAGCTGCATACGCGGATGACCTGAGAAAGCTTGAACAATTTTCAGAAGCATTTTTTGGATACCAGCTTCCTGAAAAGTATACTCATAAACAGTTAACGCAATTTATCGAATGGATAGCCACTCTTGGTTTTTCAGCAACAACACAAGCAAGGATTATTTCTGGAATTAAAAACTTCTACAAGTTTCTGGTGATTGAAGGAGATATTCATGAGAATCCCGCAGAGCTGATTGAAACACCTAAAACTATTCGTAAACTTCCGGTGTTTCTGGCAGTAGAAGAAATTGATAAAATGCTTGCCTGTATAGACAGAAGCACGCCGGAAGGAGAACGCAATTTAAGTATGCTTGAAACGCTTTACAGTTGTGGCTTACGGGTTAGCGAGCTGCTTGATCTGAAAATAAGTGACCTGCATTTAAACGATGATTATCTTAAAATAACAGGCAAAGGGAACAAAGAACGTCTTGTGCCAATTGGATTAAAAGCCAAAAAACTCATTCAGAATTACCTGAATAATGTACGCATACATCTCAATGTTAAAAAAGGAAATGAAGATGTTGTGTATTTGAACAGACGTGGCGCTAAATTATCCAGGGTAATGGTTTTTTATATTATCAAAGATCTTGCACATGAAGCCGGAATAAAAAAGGTTTTGAGCCCACATACATTCCGTCATTCATTTGCCACGCATCTTGTTGAGGGAGGTGCGGATTTAAGAGCGGTGCAGGAAATGCTTGGACATGAAAGTATCACAACAACCGAGATTTATACGCACATCGACCGGCAATTTTTACGCGATAATATTTTAAGTTTTCATCCCAGAAATAAGCGTAAGTACTCCTGAAGGCAAGCGTTTATTTACTTAAAAGTTCATAGTACGTTTTACAATCCATAAACTTTAACGGCCTTTTAAAACCCGCCTGTTTGGCACGAATTTCCGTTTCATTCAAATTTTTAAACTCTTGTTTTTTACCGGTTTTAAATTCATAAATAATATATCTGTCATTTGAATTGTAGGATTGTTTTGCAATCAGCAGATTATTATCAAACACAAATTCTGTAATGTTATCAATTCTGCAGTCTTCTTCGCCATTATCATTCTCATCAAATTTTGTAACGTCCTTTTCGTTAAACAGCGACGCCAATTCAGGTGTTTCGTTGCAATGGAGAGAGAATGGATAAACAAGAGGCATCCGGTAGTAGTCAATAAACCCCAGGTAATTGTAAAACTGGGGGGGCACATTTCCTTCGTATTCTTCGGGTTCAATTAATTTCAGGTATTTAATCTGCTGCGAATGAGCGCTGTCGGCTATATTGTAAGAGCCATACCCGGTTGTGTCAATTCCTGTTATCAAACTTCGTTGAAGCCGATCGGTAAAACGGTCTGCGGCATTGCCGGCGGCTCTTGCAGTAAAATAAACGGAAACAAAAAGTCCGATTAAAGAAATAATAAAAACACTTAGCCAGATAAACCTTCCGCTTTTTGAGTAAGCAAATGAAATGGCGGTAAAGATCAGTCCCAATACAGATAATATTGCCGAAACGACAATGCTTAATATGAGAAGGGCAGCCATATTTAAAAATTAAAGAGGGATGTTTCCGTGCTTTTTCTTTGGAAGCTTATCAACTTTATTTTCAAGCATCTTAAAGGCCCTTATCAGTTTCATGCGTGTTTCCGAAGGTTTAATTACTTCATCAATAAACCCGCGTTCTGCGGCACGATAAGGATTGGCAAACATGGTTTGATATTCATTTTCTTTTTCCTTCCATTTAGCGTCTTTATCTTTCGCGGCGGAGATTTCGTTTTTGAAAATAATTTCCGCAGCTCCTTTCGCGCCCATTACAGCAATCTCAGCGCTTGGCCAGGCAAAGTTCATGTCCGCGCCAATGTGTTTACTGTTCATCACGTCATAAGCTCCGCCATATGCTTTTCGAGTAATTACGGTAATTCTTGGAACTGTTGCTTCACTGAATGCATATAACAATTTAGCACCGTTGGTAATGATGGCGTTCCATTCCTGGTCAGTTCCTGGTAAAAATCCGGGAACGTCTTCAAACACAAGTAAAGGAATATTAAAGGAATCGCAGAAACGAACAAAGCGCGCGGCCTTTGTTGAAGAATGAATATCTAATACTCCTGCAAGTACCGCCGGCTGATTGGCAACAATACCAATACTTTTTCCGGCAAGACGGGCAAAGCCAACAACAATGTTTTCAGCAAAGAGTTTATGTACTTCTAAAAATGAATCCGTATCAATTACTTTTTCAATTACTTCACGAATATCATATGGTTGATTGGCGTTTTCAGGAATGATAGAATTCAATTCTTCACGCAGTTCGTTACCTCCTTCATAGGGCAGGGAAGGGGCATCTTCTTCGCAGTTCTGAGGCATGTAGCTTAGTAACTGCTTAATATGATTAATTGCTTCAACTTCGTTAGCGCAGGCAAAATGTGTTACGCCACTCTTGCTCGCGTGCGTCATAGCTCCTCCAAGTTCTTCACTTGTTACATTTTCATGCGTTACAGTTTTTACAACGTTAGGGCCGGTAACAAACATATAGCTGGTATTCTCAACCATTAAAATAAAATCTGTCATCGCCGGGCTATATACTGCTCCACCGGCGCATGGCCCCATAATTGCGGATAGTTGCGGAATAACACCACTGCTTCTAACGTTACGGTAAAAAATATCAGCATATCCTCCCAGTGAAACAACGCCTTCCTGGATGCGTGCTCCACCGCTGTCATTTAATCCAATAACAGGCGCTCCGTTTTTCATGGCAAGATCCATAATTTTACAGATTTTTTCCGCGTGTGTTTCGCTTAAGCTTCCGCCAAATACAGTAAAGTCCTGTGAGAAAACATAAACCAATCGGCCGGAAATAGTTCCGTAACCGGTTACAACGCCATCGCCAAGATATTTTTCTTTATCCAGACCAAAATCGTTACTGCGGTGTTGAACCAGCATGCCAATCTCTTCAAACGAACCTTCGTCGAGCAAAAAATGAATGCGTTCGCGGGCTGTAAGCTTACCTTTTTTATGTTGTGATTCAATGCGCTTTTCACCGCCGCCTAATAAAGCTTCCGCTTTTTTCTGTTCAAGTATTTTTATTTTTCCGTCCATTTGGTCCGTATTATTTCTTGTTAGTATTTTCTTCTATTGTATTGCTTCGCAATTGAACCGGGTTGGTTTTCTTGCGGAAACGTAAATTTAGCAACTCTACGCTAAAGCTAAAGGCCATTGCAAAATAAATATAACCTTTTGGTATATGAATTGTTTCAACATGAATGCCTTCAACTACCAGGAGTACCGCAATTAGTACCAGAAAAGACAGGGCAAGTATTTTAAACGTTGGATGTTGGCCAATAAACGCGGCTATTTTTGGAGCGTAATAAAACATTACAGCCATACTAATAATTACAGCGGCGGCCATAATTGGAAGTTTGTTTGCCATTCCAATTGCAGTTACAATTCCATCCATGCTAAACACAAGGTCTATTAAAAGAATTTGGGTTATGATGGCCCTGAATCCTTTTTTTAAATTGGCTTTAGCTTCCTCGCCTCCTTCATTTGCGCCTTCTACTTTATTATGGATTTCGAGAGTGCTGTTCACAAGAAGGAATAATCCTCCTGCAAGCATAATAATATCCTTTAGTTGCACCACATGACTAAAAATTGTAAAAAGTTCCTGTTCGCCTTTTATTAAAAAAACAAGAATAAACAGCAGGCTGATGCGCATGATTATGCCAACAGTCATCCAGATAAGGCTTGCTTTTTTTGCATCGGCCTTGTTTAAATGGGCCATTACAATTGAAACAAAGATTACATTATCAATACCAAGAAGAATTTCCATAACCGTTAAGCTGAATAAACTTAACAGGGATTCCGCAGTAAACAGGTTATCAAACATACGCGCGTAAATTTATTATTTTTTTAGTACCGGAAGGTTTTGATTTATAAGATTTATTCAAACCTTAAGCTCTCGATAGGATCGAGTTTTGAAGCGCGTTTGGCGGGAATGTAGCCACTCGCTAATCCAACCAGAATACAAATGATAACGCCGGTAATAATCCAGAACCAGGGGATAAAAAAACCGGTATTAAGCGCGAGACTGATAAGATTACCCATTACAATTCCAAGAAAAACTCCGAGCAAGCCACCCATTACGCAAATAACAACGCTTTCAATAAGAAACTGATCGCGGATAGTTTTTTGAGTGGCGCCTAACGCCTTTCGAACACCAATTTCCCGCGTGCGTTCGGTTACACTTACCAACATAATGTTCATTAATCCAATGGCCGCACCAAGCAAGGTTATCAAACCAATTATTGTAGCACCGGCAGTAACCTTTTTTAAATTATCAATGAGCAATGAAGCAAGACTGTCGGATTTCACTATGTCAAAATCGTCTTCTCCGCCTATGGGAATCTTGCGGATTTTACGGAAGGTGCCTTTGGCTTCATATACAAGAACATCAAGAAGCGCGCTGTTTTTTGTAAGAACGCTTATTGTAAAACTCATATCAGGTTTGCTAAAATATTGCCTGGCGTTGGTTAATGGAATGATACAAATTTTATCACCTCCAAAACCGGCCCCGCTGCCTTTTGTTTTTAAAACCCCAATAACCTTGTAACGGATGGCACCCACGCGTATCATCTTATCAAGCGGGTCAATTCCCCTTTCAAATAATGTATTGGCAATTTCCTTTCCAAGAATTATGAGATTGGTGCCACTGCTTATTTCGGCTGGGGTGAAATTTCTTCCGTGTTCAAGTTCATAACCCGCGGGGATTATATAATTTTCATCGCCTCCAAACACCTGGATGTTAGGGTTTGTTTTTTTGTTGCTGTATTTTATGCGTGCGTTAAAGCTGGCGAGAGTGGATACGGATATGACAACTGGATAATTAAAATCGTTTTTAAACCGCAGGGCTTCCTTGTAGCTGATTGGCTCAAAGGCCTTTGCTTTTTTACCTTTTCTGCCAACGCGAATATTTAATTCGGCATTTCTAATTGTGAATGTATTGGCCCCCATGCTGGTGAAATTGCTATTGATGCCATTTTTTATCGCGTCAATAGCAGAAAGAATTCCTACCAGGGCCATAATTCCTATGCTAATAATCAGCATGGTAATAATTGCCCTTACGCGGTTGGCTTTAATTGAATCAACGGCAATAGAAATATTTTCTTTGAGAAGTAGCACTAACCAAAGTTAAGCAATATGTAGAGGAACGCCTCAATGAAAATGATAAAGAGCCATTAAGCTTTTTTAACGGTTAAGGTTGAAAATTGAAAATCCGGCCAATTACCCACCAGTTCTGTTGTTTGGCACGAATAATAAACTAATAGTGGATAATTTGGATATTATGATGATTAATAATCTTGTATATTTAAATACAAATATTCCTATGGAAATTTTTTTATTGCTTGTGCTGATTACCCTGGTAATCATTTTTTATTCAACGCACAATACCAAATTCGCGCAACTTCAGCAGCGGATAACCGAATTACAAAACCAGCTTAACGAAGCCCTTACGCACGCAAAGCCACAGGAAACGCAGCAAAAGACAGTTACTGACATTAAACAGGTTCATATTGAACAAAAGATTGTGCCGCCTGTAGTTAAGGAAGAAGAAAAAATTATTGAGAAAAAGAAAGAGGAAGTACCTCCGGTGATCGAAATAAAGAAAGAGGCTGAGCGTATAAATATTCCGGTGATTGAGAATCCGGTTATTAAAAATAAGCCACCCGTAAGTGAGCCTCAATTATCGTGGTGGGAGAAATTCAAAGATCGTAATCCTGACCTGGAGAAATTTATTGGTGAAAATTTATTGAGCAAGATCGCAATTACCATTCTTGTATTAGGCATTGCTTTCTTTGTTAAATATGCAATTGATAAGGACTGGATTAATGAAGCGGCAAGAGTTGGAATAGGGGTGCTGTGCGGAAGCGTTGTAATGGGGTTTGCACACAAGCTAAGGTTGAATTTTAAGGCCTTTAGTTCTGTATTGGTTGCCGGGGCTATTGCTATTTTTTATTTTACCATAGCAATCGGATTCCATGAGTATCATTTGTTTTCTCAAACCGTTGCGTTTATTATCATGCTGGTAATAACTTCATTTAGTGTATTTATTTCAGTGGCTTACGACAGGGTTGAACTTGCCGCCCTGGCAATAACCGGCGGATTTGCCGTTCCTTTTATGCTGAGTACTGGTGCAGGTAATTATAAGGTTTTGTTTACTTATATCCTGATACTTGATCTTGGTATGCTGGCGCTTGCTTACCTTAAGAAATGGAATCTTATTAATATTCTGACATACGCGTTTACCGTTGTTTTGTATTCAGCGTGGCTCGAAAGTAAGGTTGTGAATATAGAACACGCCCCTTACAAGGGAGCCTTTTTCTTTGGGTTAATATTTTATACGGTTTTTGTTTTTATGAACGTTATTAATAATATTAAGGAACGCCGACCTTTTACTTATGTAGAACTAATTATTTTAATAAGCAACACATTTGTGTTTTATATTTCCGGTATGCTGGTATTGCACGAATGGCATTCGGAGTTAAAAGGAATTTATACAACTGCCATGGCATTGTTTAATTTTATTCTTGCTTTCTCTTTATACAAATACTTTAAGGCAGATAAAAAGCTGGTGTACCTTCTCATAGGAATGACACTTTCATTTGCCACACTTGCCGCGCCGGTTCAGTTGAAGGGAAATTACATTACTTTGTTCTGGGGCGCGGAAACCGCATTGCTGATTTGGTTAGGATGGAAGACTGAGTTAAAAGGGTTTAAGCTTGCCTCAATAATGGTAAGTGTGCTGATGTTTTTCAGTCTCATGATGGATTTTGCGCAGGTATATTTAAAATATAGCGACAGTTATTTAAGCCCTTGTTTAAACAAAGGATTTATTACAGGAATACTTAGTTCTGTTTTTCTTATCATTGGCTTTTTCCTTCTTAAAAAAGAAGAATCAGCTAATTTTTCAGGTATTAATCCCAGAACCTATGGAACGGTACTTAAAATTGCCGGAGTATTTCTTGCCTATTTAACAGGCTTTCTGGAAATACACCACCAAAGCAGTTACTATATCAGTTCAGAAAATTCTGTAGTAAGCATTTCCTGTTTTTATCATGTAGTTTTTACTTCGCTGCTTGGACTTTATCTCTTAAAGAAATACTCTCAGGTAAATCTTGTTATTTCGTTTGTTTTACTTTCGTTTAACTTCCTGTATTATTTACTGATATATTCCATTGCGCCATACAGCGAGTTAACCGAACGCAGCCGGGCTGAGCATGGCAGTTACATGGGTTATGTAGTACATTTCATAGCTTTAACAGCGCTTACATTTCATACAATATACATGATACGTAATGCCATTACACGACAGAATTTTATTATTACCGCAAAATCCGTTCTGTTGTGGATATTCGGAACTTTGATAATTTCTGTACTTAGTAATGAAGTGGTTCTTTCCTTGATGGAAGTAAAGTTGAATGGTTTTGTAAGAAATGCTGATTATTTTGTAGTTGAAAGCGTTTACAGTTATATACATACTCAGGTAATAAAAATTGCCTTGCCAATTTTATGGGGTTTAATTGCCTTTATGTTTCTTAGTGTTGGAATCAAACGTCAGATACGTCAAATGAGGGTTATGGCCCTTGCCCTGTTGGCTCTTACACTTCTTAAGTTATTCACATACGATATCAAAGATGTAAGCGAGGCCGGAAAGATTATAGCGTTTATTATTTTAGGCATAGTGCTTTTAATTATGTCATTTATGTATCAGAAAATCAAGGCAATTATTTTAAATGAAGAACCTGTTAACGACACAAATTCAACTGATGAAATACAGACTGATTAAAATTTTTCTGTTCAGCGTTTTGTTTTCAGCCGGGCAGAATTTTACGCATAGTTTATCCATTACATCAAAGCAAAATGGCTTACAGGCCCTTGCAGTTGGTGTTGAACTAAAAAATCTCGCTTCAACTGCGTTTACCGACGTAAGGATATTTGATAAAAGTAATAATGAAGTCCCATATTTTCTGGTGACGGAATCGTTTAACTATTCGTCAACAAACTTCAAGGAATACCAGGTTACTGATAAACAAATTGGAAAAGGCAGGTATACAAGTTTTATTGTACAGAATCCAAACAAGGAAGCAATGCAAAACATTGTTCTTTGCGTGGCTAATTCTGACGCGTTAAAGGTTTGCAATATAACCGGCAGTGATGATAAGAAGCAATGGTATTCAGTAAGCGATCATATTTTTCTGTATCACCTGTTTGATGAAAACTCTGTAAATGCCTACCGGACAATGATGTTTCCGATGGTGAATTACAAATATCTTAAAATAGAAATTAATGATCTTTATACATTACCGCTAAATATTTTAAAGGTAGGTTATTTTGAAGGGGCAATAAGTGCGGGAAAATTGAATGATGTTAAGCCTGCTAATTATGAATATTCAAACAATAAGAAAAAGAAAATAAGCCTTATTCATTTTAAGTTTGAAAATCCTACAATACTTAACCGGCTTAGTTTTAAAATTAAATCCCCAAATTATTACAAACGCTTGGCCCATGTTTTTGTGAACAGAACAAAAACTGTAAAGAATAAGGAAGAAATTTATCGCGATGTACTGGCACAGTTTGAATTAAATTCAAACAACCAGAATTTGTTTGATTTGATTTCTTTCAGAGAGAAAGAATTTTTTATTGAGATTAATAACGAAGATAATCCACCCCTTGAAATTGATACACTTGAATTGAAGCAATTGCAAACTTACCTGGTGGCGGATTTTAAAAACGGCGAGACTTATACCTTGAAGGTGGGCGATAAAAACCTTAATACTCCCCGTTACGACATAGAATTTTTCAAAAATAAAATATCGCAATATCTTCCAACACTTGAGGTAAGCGACCTTAAACCAATACCTTCTTTAGTTGCCACAAGTATAGTACCTGTATCAAAGCCTTTCTGGCAGGAAGCCTGGTTTCTCTGGATTTGTATTGCTTTGGCGTCGTTTGTGTTATTTCTTTTTTCGCTGAGGATATTAAAGGATATGAAAAAGTAAAGATCTTCTTTACTTTTTTGCTGAAAATTCTTTATCTTTCAAAGTATAATCTCCTTGCATGAAATCTCTTTTATGTTTCTTATTTTTTCTTACTGTATTTCTTTGTACTGGTCAGAATAAAAAACTGGATTCTCTCCAAACCGCTTATAAAAATGAAATTACTGATACCACTAAGGTAAACCTGTTAAATAAGATTGCTCTTGAATATTACACTTCGTTTGAATTTGATAAAGCAATCGAATTCTTAAACAAAGCTCTTCCATTGGCAAAGAAAATTAATTTCAAAAAAGCTGAGGCTTATAGTTATAATATTTTAGGCGCAATTGAATATTACAAAGGCAATAATAAAGCCGCGATTGACATCTACAAGAAAAGCTTGCAGTTGCGCGATGAATTAGGGGATAAAAGAGGTGTAGCAGCTATATATGGTAATATATGCGGGGTGTTTACCAACACGGGCGATTATTCCGAAGCGCTTAATTATGCGAATCTTGCTCTTAAAATCAACAGTGAAATAAAAGATACTAACGGACTTGCGGTTACCCATAACAGAATAGGAGAAATATACCGATCGTTAGGAAACTATCCTGAAGCGATTCGACATTATTTAATGGCGTTGAAAAAAGCGGAAGAAGTGAATAAAATGCCTTTGGTTGGCCAGATTTATAACAACATTGGTATATTATACGGTACGCAGAATAATAATGATGAAGCGCTGAAGTACTATTTAAAAAGCGCGGACATTGAAATGAAATATGGCAGCCGGAAAGGTATGTCAGGTAAATATCACAACATTGGGACAATTTACTTTAAGAGAAAAGATTACGCTGAAGCAATAAAAAACTTTACCCTCGCTCTTCAAATTAACACCGAAATTGGGAATAAATACTGGATGGGCAATAATCTAACCGGAATAGCCAGCATTTATGGTGAAACGGGTCATAAAGAAAAAGCATTGGAAACCCTTGAAAAAGCTCTTGAAATAAGAAAAGAAATAGGTGATAAAGCGGGAATGGCAGAAGCGTATTCTTCGATGTCTGGAGTGAAATTGGAATTGAAACAATATGGTGCCGCCAGAAAAGATTTAAATGAAGCATTGAATCTGGCTAAAGAAGTTCATGCGTTAAAGGAGCTGGCTTCAATTTATAAAACCTTAACCTCACTGGATAGCACAGAGAATAATTTTAAAGAGGCCTTCAACAATCATAAGCTTTATGTGATAATCAGGGATAGCCTGATAAATGAAGAGAATAGCAAAAAAATCCTTCAATCGCAGATGCAGTATGATTTTGATAAAAAGGAAACTGCCATAAAGCTTGAGCAGGAAAGGAAAGATGTTGTAGCGAGGGAAGAAACAAAGAAGAAAAACCTTGTTATTGCCGGTGTTTCAGTAGTACTTTTATTGGTTCTTATTTTTGCAGTTTTCGTTTACAGAAGTTATTTGCAAAAACAAAAAGCCAATGTGCTGATTACTGAGCAGAAAAAACTTGTTGAAGAAAAACAAAAAGAGATTCTGGATTCTATTAATTACGCAAAACGTTTGCAGGAAGCAATTCTTCCGCCATTGCATTTTATTCAACGGCATTTACCTTTATCTTTTGTTCTGTATTCTCCCAAGGACATCGTAGCAGGTGATTTTTACTGGATGGAAGTAGTTCAGAATAAAGGGCCGGAAGCTTCTCAAATTTTGATTGCTGCGGCTGATTCTACCGGACATGGCGTTCCGGGGGCACTGGTAAGTGTTGTGTGTTCAACGGCACTAAGCCGTGCTGTAAAAGAGTTCGGGATAACGGATCCAGGAGAAATACTTGACAAAACACGTGAACTTGTGCTTGAAACTTTCAGTAAAAGCGATAAAGATGTGAAAGATGGAATGGATATCAGTTTAGTTTCTATTTCAATAACGCCTCATTCTAACACTACCACTGTTAGCTGGGCCGGAGCCAATAATCCTCTCTGGTATATAAGTAACGGCGAAATGCAATCAATTACTGCAAACAAACAGCCCATTGGTAAGGCAGAGAATCAGAAACCTTTTACAACTCACAATCTTGAATTAAATAAAGGAGATTCAATTTATCTTTTTACTGATGGTTATGCCGATCAGTTTGGTGGTCCTAAAGGAAAGAAATTTAAATACAAAACATTACAGGAGTTATTGAAAAAGGGCTCTCAACTTGATCCCGAGCAACAGCGGAAAAATCTTTACAAAGCATTTTGTGATTGGAAAAATGACATGGAGCAGGTTGATGATGTGTGCATTATTGGTATCAAGCTCTGATACTAACCCTTGCGTAAAATAATTTGTAATAATATTAAGCCAATAGCTTACTTGTAAATCTCTTTCTTCGCGGCCAGCAAAGTGTTTTTAATAAGGCTTGCAATAGTCATCGGTCCAACACCTCCTGGTACAGGAGTTATAAAGCTGCATTTGGGAGCTACCTCATCAAACTTCACATCGCCCTTTAGTTTGAATCCGGTTTTTGTTTCAACGCTGGCAACACGGGTGGTTCCAACATCAATTACAACGGCACCTTCTTTAACCATATCCGCAGTAACAAAATCAGGACTGCCAAGCGCGCATATTAAAATGTCGGCAGTTTTAGTATAGGATTTTAAATTTTGGGTTTTACTGTGGCATAAGGTAACAGTAGAATTTCCAAGAGAAGTATTTTTAGCCATTAAAATACTCATTGGCGAACCAACGATATGGCTGCGGCCAATAACAACGCAATGTTTGCCGCTTGTTTCAATTTTATATTTATCAAGCAGATGAACAATCCCGTATGGAGTTGCGCTAACATAGCAAGGTAAATTCAAAACCATTCTTCCAACATTAATTGGATGAAAGCCATCTACATCTTTGCTTGGTAAAACAGCTTCAAGCACCTTATGTTCGTTAATATGACGGGGCAGGGGCAATTGCACAATAAATCCGTCAACATCAGGGTTGTTATTTAAATTATTAACTGTTTCCAGTAATTTTTCTTCAGTAACGTATTCAGGGTGGCGGATAAGGGTGGATTTAAAACCAACGCGCTCACAGGCTTTTATTTTAGCGGCAACGTACGTTTCGCTTCCTCCATCGTTACCCACAAGCACTGCTGCAAGATGCGGTTGCTTTTTGCCAGCGGCAATCATTTGCTCAACTTCTTTAGCAATCTCTTCCTGTAGTTGCAGGGATATTTTTTTTCCGTCAATTAAATTCATATAAATGCTTTAAGCATCATTTTCAAATCTTCAAATTACCTTGGCCCGCCCATCATTCCTTTTGGCATGTTGCGCATCAGCTTTGCCATCGCGTTCTTGTCATTCATCATGCGCATCATTTTTCGGGTATCTTCAAACTGCTTTAATAATTTGTTTACTTCCTGTATTCCTTGTCCGCTTCCTTTTGCAATACGCTGTCTGCGCGATCCATTAATCAATTCAGGCTTGCTGCGTTCCTCAGGAGTCATACTAAAAATGATAGCTTCAATGCCTTTGAAAGCATTATCATCAATATCCATATCTTTCACAGCTTTTCCAACACCAGGTATCATTCCAACCAGATCTTTTACGTTACCCATTTTTTTAATTTGCTGTAACTGATTTAAAAAGTCGGTGAAGTCAAATTTATTGCTTGCAATTTTTTTGCTTAGTTTTCTTGCTTCCTCTTCATTAAATTGTTCCTGCGCACGTTCAACGAGTGTAACTACGTCACCCATTCCCAATATCCTGTCGGCCATACGTTCAGGATAGAAAACGTCGAGGGCCTCCATTTTTTCGCCGGTACCAATAAATTTGATAGGCTTGTTAACAACGCTCTTAATAGACAGAGCTGCACCACCGCGTGTATCACCATCGAGCTTGGTTAAAATAACACCATCAAAATTCAAACGATCGTTAAATGCTTTTGCAGTATTAACAGCGTCCTGACCAGTCATGCTATCCACCACGAATAAAATCTCATTTGGCTTAATAGCCGATTTCAGGTCCGCGATCTCGTTCATCATTTGCTCATCAATAGCAAGACGACCTGCAGTATCTATTAATACAACACTGTTTCCATCTTCCTTAGCTTTTTTAATGGCGGCCTCTGCAATTTTTATTGGATTTTTTTCCTCCTTGTTACTGAAAACCGGAACGCCAATCTGTTCACCTAGAACATGTAGCTGATCAATAGCGGCCGGACGATAAACGTCGCAGGCCACCATTAAAGGGTTTTTTCCTTTTTTGGTTTTTAAATAATTTGCAAGTTTACCGGTAAAGGTAGTTTTACCTGAACCCTGCAATCCGCTCATTAAAATAATTGTAGGATTACCACCCAGATAAATATCTTCCTTAGTGCCGCCCATGAGCTGCGCAAGTTCATCATGAGTGATCTTTACCAGTAATTGTCCTGGAGAAACCGCTGTTAAAACGTTTTGTCCGAGAGCTTTTTCCTTAACGGTATCGGTAAATGTTTTAGCAACTTTATAGTTAACGTCGGCATCCAAAAGAGCCTTACGAACTTCTTTTAATGTTTCGGCAACGTTAATTTCGGTGATCTTTCCCTGTCCTTTTAAATTCTTTAACGCGCGATCGAGCTTATCCTGTAGATTATCAAACATTGTGCAAATTTTTGGTGCATAAAGTTACGAAATAATAAGAGGAAAACTTGAAAAATTGTACTCAAATATTACTGCTATAAGGTGACGAGGATTAATTCACATCACTTCTTTTATTAATTTTAAACAAAATTATGGATCATTACTTATACATGCAGCGGGCATTAGACCTGGCCAAGCTAGGCTGGCCCAACGTGGCACCAAATCCAATGGTGGGTTGTGTGATTGTTAAGGATGATAAGATTGTAGCTGAAGGTTATCATCAAAAGTACGGTGAAGCCCACGCTGAAGTAAATGCAATAAAAAATATAGGCAAAGATATCCAGCCAGGAGACTGCACATTGTATGTTACTCTTGAACCATGCTCGCACTTTGGTAAAACTCCACCATGTTCGGATCTTATTATTAGTAAAGGATTTAAAAAAGTGGTTGTTTGTAATTCAGATCCAAACCCTCTTGTGGGTGGACAAGGAATTGAAAAGCTTCGTAACGCCGGAATAGAAGTGATTACTGGTGTACTGGAAAAAGAGGGGTGGGAACTAAATAAACGTTTTTTTACTTTTCATGAAAAGAAACGTCCTTATATTATTCTCAAATGGGCTCAAACGGCCGATGGATTTATTAGCCGTTACCCTGTTCCTGAAAATCGCTCCGAAAATATTATTAGCTCACCTGAACAAATGATGGAATCTCATAAAATGAGATCGGAGGAAATGGCGATAATGGTTGGAAAGAATACAGTTTTGTGCGATAACCCTACACTTACAACGCGGCTTGTAAAGGGAAAAAATCCAATCCGGATATTTATTGACAGAAAGCTTGAGGTGCCTCGTGATTTTAATATTTATAATAATGAATCTAAAACAATTGTATTTAATGAATTAAAAAATGGAAGCGAAGACCATATAGAATACATCGTTTTGGATTTTACTAAAAATATTCCTGTTCAGATTTGCAGCCATTTGCATCAAAAAAATATTCAAAGCCTGATAATAGAAGGAGGAACACATCTACTGAACAGTTTTATTGAACAGAATCTTTATGATAAGGTTAAAGTTTTTGAGAATAAAAATCTGAAATTCGGTAATGGAATAAAAGCGCCGGTGATTACATTCCTCCAACAATAGCAATCAAAATAATGGCCGCGATTGAAGATACACCAGCGGCGACCCCATATGTGGTCCATACCTTTTTCTTTTTCATTTTATAAGCTTGTTCTTTATATCCTCTTAAGTAATCGGAATTATTGGAATACGATGAAACGGGAATTCCAAGATTTTCTTTTGCGGGCTCATTATTAGTGACGATAAGGGCAGGTATCAATCCTAATCCTATGCCATAACAAGGTACTGCACTGGCGCAACCGGTGCCTATGCTTCCTCCTGGATGCCTGTAATATCTTAGTGCATCAGTCTTTCCTTTCTGGTACATTGTTCCATTTGATGAGCTGGTAGGAGCGGAGTAATCCTGATTACTTTCAAATTTTTGAACCATTCCGGATGAATATGTGATTTGTTTGATTTCGTATTTATAGGCTTCGTAAAGTGGGCCATCGGGGTAATTAAATAAACGGTATTTAACAGATTTATCGCCAACAAGATTTACGGTTGCAATTGTTTTTTTTCCTGAGGTGAAAATGATTGTGTCTGCTCCTGTTTTTGTAATTCGGCTCTCTGCGGCCAGGGTGTCCTTTTTAATAGTTACTGCCTGTTGTTCGAACTTTTCTGTTTTGCCATTGGAAAGAACAATTTTGCTGATGTCGGATTTTAGTATGGTATAAACTGCACCGGCCTGATTGTCGAATCGTTTATATTTAATATTATCAGGATTTACTTCAAGCAATAGGATAGGAAGTTTTTCTGCCGATTTAAAGAAGAGTGTGTCTTGTGATTTAACAAAGCCTGCAAGTAGTATAAACAGAAATAAAAAACGTTTTTTCATTTTAAATTTGGTTTTTCGGGGGTATTTTCGAAGAAAATTAAATATAATTTAAACGATATATAAACAGCGGGACTAATTTAGGCTTTTTGCCTGAAATGTTTTTAGCCAGTTATTTATTTGTAAATGAGTTTGTTAAAATAATTGGCCAGTATTTGGTTAATTAGATTGAATGTAGTATATTTGCATCCCTTTTTAAGGGAAATTATTTAAAGAGTAAGATTTTTATCATGTCACGTATTTGTCAATTAACAGGAAAAAAAGCGATGGGGGGGAACCACGTATCCTTCTCAAACCGCAAAACACGCCGTCAGTTTAAGGTAAATTTAAAGCGTAAACGTTTTTTTGTGCCTGAAACCAATGAGTGGGTAACACTTCGTGTATCTACATCAGCATTAAAGAACATTAATAAGAAAGGCATCAGCGCTTGCCTTAAGGAAGCTAAAGCTAACGGTATTTTAGCATAATTTTTTAAACACAGTAGTCATGGCAAAAAAAGGCAACAGAATACAGGTAATTTTAGAATGTACTGAACATAAAGAGAGTGGGAAACCAGGAACTTCGCGTTACATTACAACTAAAAACAAAAAAAATACAACTGAGCGTATCGAGTTAAAGAAATATAACCCGATTTTAAAACGCATGACAGTTCATAAAGAGATTAAGTAATCAATAAATATTACGAGAAATGGCTAAGAAAGTAGTTGCAACATTAAAAACCGGTAAGGGTAAAGATTTTACAAAGGTTATTAAAATGGTTAAGTCCGAAAAAACCGGGTCTTATTCATTCAAAGAAGAAATTGTTCACAACGACCATATCAACGACTTCTTGAAGAAGTAATCCGGTCAATAATTTATTACACATTAAGATTCTTTCCCCTATCAGGAAAGAATTTTTTGTTTTTAATCAGATCATATCTAACTTCAAAGTCTGAATCAGTTCTCTAACTCTAATCTAATAGTATCTCCATGAGTTTTTTTTCTAAATTATTTACCAAAGAAAATAAGGAAAGCCTCGATCAGGGCTTGTCTAAAACCAAGGAAAGTTTTTTTGGAAAACTCAGCAAAGCCATTGCGGGAAAAAGTACAGTTGATGAAGACGTATTGGATAACCTCGAAGAGATTCTAATTACCGGTGATGTTGGAGTAAATACCACTATAAAAATAATTAAACGAATTGAAGATCGTGTAAAGCGCGACAAATACGTTTCAACATCAGAGCTTAACGCTATTCTAAAAGATGAGGTAGCAGCTCTTCTTAACGAAAACAATAAAAATCAAACACCTGCTCATTTTTCTGAGCCACTTCCAAAGAGACCATACGTAATTATGATTGTGGGTGTAAATGGTGTTGGTAAAACTACCACTATTGGAAAGCTTGCCTATCAATATAAACAGGCCGGCAAATCTGTTGTGCTTGGCGCGGCGGATACCTTCCGTGCTGCGGCCGTTGATCAGTTAACCATATGGAGTGAAAGGGTGGGTGTGCCAATTGTAAGCCAGGGAATGGGTGCTGATCCTGCCAGTGTTGCGTTTGATACATTAAGCAGCGCCAAAGCAAAGGATGCGGATGTTGTGATTATTGATACCGCAGGTCGTTTACATAACAAGGTTAATTTAATGAATGAATTAACCAAGATAAAAAACGTGATGAAGAAAGTGCTTCTGGATGCTCCTCATGAAGTTATGCTTGTATTGGATGGAAGCACGGGGCAAAACGCAATAGAACAGTGTAAGCAGTTTACCGCTGCAACCGATGTTACGGCTTTAACTGTAACAAAATTGGATGGTACAGCTAAAGGCGGTGTGGTTATTGGAATTTCCGATGAGTTTAAAATTCCGGTTAAATATATTGGTGTTGGCGAAAAAATGACTGATCTCCAGGTATTTAATGCGCCCGAGTTTGTAGATTCACTTTTCAGCAAGAATTCCTGAGTAATAATTTTCTTAATAAAAACAAGAAAATCCTCTCTTGTTAAATATTCTATTGTATTGATTATCAGTAATTTTAAATTACTCACCTCCACCAAAATAACCCTCCAAAATTAGTATATTTGTACCCCGCTTTTATTGAGGCAAAAGCGATAAAAATTAAGTTTAACCCCTCAAACCGAGCCTCAAAGGTTTGATACAAGTAAATAAAATATGGCAGAAAAAGCCTTAGTAGGTAACCCTGATTTCGATTGGAGTGCAATCGGAAAAAAACAAGACAATTATACATCTGACGAAAAATCGAAATTCGATGAGTTGTATGGTAAGTCATTAAACACTATCACCGATCTTCAAATTATTGAAGGTGTTGTGGTAGCAAAAAACAACCGCGAGGTTGTAGTAAACATTGGTTATAAATCAGACGGAGTTGTACCTCTTTCTGAATTTCGTTATAACCCGGATTTAAAAGTTGGCGATAAGATCGAAGTTTTTGTTGAGAAAGCTGAAGATGTAAATGGACAACTGGTACTTTCTCACAAAAAAGCACGCGCTAACAAAAGCTGGGATAGAGTTAATACTGCTCTTAACACTGATGAAATCATTAAAGGTTTTGTTAAATGCCGTACAAAAGGTGGTTTAATTGTTGATGTATTTGGCATCGAAGCATTTTTACCAGGTTCACAAATTGATGTGAAGCCTATCCGCGATTACGATATTTATGTTGGTAAAACTATGGAGTTCAAAGTTGTTAAGATCAACAACGAATTCAAAAACGTAGTAGTATCTCACAAAGCGTTAATTGAAGCTGAGATCGAAAATCAAAAACGCGATATCATCTCTAAATTAGAAAAAGGACAAGTATTGGAAGGAACTGTAAAAAACATTACTTCTTACGGTGTGTTCGTTGATTTAGGTGGTGTTGATGGTTTAATTCATATTACTGACCTTTCATGGGGTCGTATCAATCACCCTGAAGAAATCGTTAAGTTAGACGAGAAGATTCAGGTGGTTATTCTTGAATTTGATGATGATAAAAAACGTATTGCCCTTGGTTTAAAACAATTAACCAAACATCCTTGGGAAGCTCTTGATCCAAACTTAAAAGTAGGAGATAAAGTAAAAGGTAAAGTAGTTGTTATTAACGATTACGGCGCATTTATCGAAATCGCTCCTGGTGTTGAAGGTTTAGTTCACGTAAGTGAAATGAGCTGGAGCCAGCATTTACGCAGTGCGCAGGAGTTTGTAAAAATCGGTGAAGAAATTGAAGCACAGGTTTTAACTCTTGATCGCGAAGAGCGCAAAATGAGTTTAGGTATGAAACAATTAACTCCTGATCCTTGGAACATGATCATGGAGAAATACTCTAAAGGTTCTAAGCACACAGGTACAGTGCGTAACTTCACCAACTTTGGTGTGTTTGTTGAACTTGAAGAAGGAGTTGATGGTTTAGTTCATATCTCTGATCTTTCATGGAGCAAGAAAATCAAACATCCTAGCGAATTCTGCAAAGTAGGAGAGAAGATGGATGTTGTGGTATTGGAAATAGATGGCGAAAATCGTCGTTTATCTTTAGGACACAAACAACTGGAAGAAAATCCATGGGATGTGTTTGAAACAGTATTCACAATTGATTCAGTACACAAAGGAACTGTATTAAATGTAAATGATAAAGGTGCTACAATTGGTTTACCTTATGGTGTTGAAGGATTCTGTCCTGCACGTCATTTAGCGAAAGCCGATGGAACAAGCGCAAAAGCAGAAGAAGTTCTTGATTTCAAAGTAATCGAGTTCAGTAAAGATGCTAAGCGTATTGTTGTATCTCATGCACGTTTACATGAAGAAGTAAAAGAAGAAGCAAGAAAATCTGATAAAGCTGCTAAAAAAGCTGACGCTGAAGAGAGCAAAAAAGCTGTAAAGAAAGTTAAGGAAAGTGTTGAAAAAACAACTTTAGGAGACATTTCTGCTTTATCTGACTTAAAAAACAAGTTAGATAATAAATAAAACTCCCAGAACGACGCGTTCGTTCAGGGCACTAAAAACCTAGCCATGGTTTTTAGTTTTTTGAGAGCCAAAACCCCACCGCCAGTGGGGTTTTTGGTTTTATATATCCCCGTTTTATAGTGGATTATTACTTTTCCGGGCTTCAAAATTTTTTAGAAGGTCAAACGTGACTTCATGTGCAAAAATATATTAACTGCGAACTGGCATGTTATTTTATATTAAATGCATTATAACGTCATCGGAATATGTTACCAAAATATTCCAATCTTCTCCCTGGTTTTAAATTCATTGTTCTTCAGGCGTTAAAACACAAATAATGAGTAAATGAAAATTCCTGATAATGTGAAAACATATGAATTAATCTCTTCAACACTTTGGTTTGGTGAGGACGGAATTCTGTATTCAATTCCCAAACGAAGTTTTTCGCCTAACCTTAGTCTCGATGAAATAAAAGCTGAAGTCGAAAAACTAAAAACAATTAAAGGCTCTGATAAAGTTTGCATGATTGCAGAATCAGACTCATTCGTCCCCCCTCCTAATAAAATACAAAGGGATTACATTTCCAAATCAATGCCCGATATTGTGAAAGCCTTGGCCATTGTTACTACTTCTCCTGTTGCAAAAGTAATAAGCAATCTTTTTTTCGGACTTAAGCCTCCATCCTATCCGGCCAAAGTATTCAGTAACGAAAAAGACGCAAAGGAGTGGATAAAACAATACCAATAAGGTTTATATTACAAATTCGCGAATAATAAATTGTATTTTGAGAGATGGAAATATAGCACGAATGCAAGGTCATCAACAAAGAAAATGAAGACTACCGCTGCTATTCATTCCTTCTTAAAGTGTTAATTAAGCGGGCTACTCATAATTTTATCTTTACTTATTTTATTATCGTAAAAATAAAGTAAGAGTAGGGCTATTAACCAAGCGATCATGCCGGCAATGCCGGTCATGCCAACCGTTAAGTCGCTTCCCCCATCAATTACCATTATTGCAATTCCTGCTGTGGCATTTAAAGTGCCATGCATAATTGAAGCTGCAATCACCGAGTTTGATTTAATTCTAATGTAATTAAATACCGGCGCCAGTAGCATACACCAGAGTGTCATCATAAAAACGCCAATAACAGGATGTTGCGGATAATTGTGTCCAAGAAGAATGAGCGGAGCATGCCAGATACCCCAGATAAAGCCAATCAATAAAGATGATTTCCAAAAAGAATAACCTTTATACTCTTTAAATAAAAAACCTCTCCATCCTAACTCTTCGCCAAAGCCTGCCACTGCATTAACCGTGGCCCCGGCAAATAGTCCTTGTATTAACGAAAGCCAAAGGGGATGAACAGGGATAGTTTCCATAGATTTTTTCATTTGCTCCATTTGTTCAGGAGTAAACATTCCTTCGAAACGTTTTATCATTCCGGTCATTTCATGAGAATATTCAACGTCCGGAAAAAGAAGACTGATTGCAATGGTTAAAAAACTAATTACAGGTGTAATCAGCCAGGCAACAAAAAACCATTTATTAATTTTAAATGAAATCCTTAAGTTTTCTTTTATTGGTTCTTTGTAAATTAATTTTTCAACGATAAGTGTAGAAAGCATTGGCATGAACATGTAAATGACAGCCAGTATTGTTCCGGAAAGCATTCCTGGTTTCCCTGCAATCAGGTAAAAAATTCCTACCATTGAATAACAAATACTGAATGTTATCAAAAGGAACAGCGTTGATTTTTTTATTTTCTTCATTGGATGTGTAGTAAAAAAAAAGCCGACCTTAAAAAGATCAGCCTTTCTTAAAGATGATACTTTATTAATTATTTAACTCCTAAATCTTCAGCAAAGAAAAAGAAAACAACCGCGGCAACCCATTCTTTTTTTACTCCCTTGCAATCGCCAATGCGGGATCCATTCTTATAGATGTCTCCATCTGATTCTACCTGGCCAACACGGCTGCCATTCATGTAAACATCGCCATCACTTTCAACCTGACCAACACGACTGCCATTCACGTAAATATCTCCATCAGATTCAATTTGACCCTTACGGCTGCCGTTCACATAAACATCACCGTCGCTTTCAATCTGGCCTTTTCTTGAACCGTTAATGTACACATCGCCATCAGATTCAATTTCACCTTTGCGGCTGCCGTTAATGTAAAGACTTTGAGCTTCGAGCATTGAAGCCGCGAATACAAATGATAATGCAATAAATAATTTTTTCATGGTTTTATATTTAAGGATAAAGCTATTAAAATTCTTTTTAAAATAAGTATATTTCAAACCTAATTTATACCAGTCAGGTTGTTTACAGCAAGTCATTATTAACTTACCATCTTAGAACTATTTGTCAAAAATTGTTTTATTATAAAGAAGTTCAGGGATACTGAACATGGTGAGGGCGAATCTGCTTTAACTCTTCTTTAACTTCGCTTTAAACTTAAAAGCCACTCTATGGCTTTTTCTTTATCATCAAACATGCGCATCTTCATGTTTTGTTGTCGTGTAAAATTAATCAGAAAGTTAATAATGATGCGGTGCGCAAGTGATTTAACAATAACAGCCGAAGCCAGAGTCATCGAATTGGTCTCTGGTCGTGACGAAAACTCTCTGGCCTCTTTGGATACGTCGGTGTAACGTCCGCTCTCTACCAGCACACACATTTTGTTCACACCGTCAAATTTTGATTTTAAGTATTCAAATTGTCTCATACTGTCCTCAAGTTCAACGGTAACATGATCTTCAAGTCGGTAAAAGATAATACCATTATCCCAAAATTCAATCGTGCAAATACGATCGTTAATAATTTCTATGACTTTATATTCTGTCAGACACCGCAAGATAAAAAATTAATCTAAATGATTTTAGATTAATTTTTTTATAAATAAAAAACCCCGTTTTTGGCGGGGTTTAATTTTAAGCTTCTACTTCGGTTACAATACTTGGGAAGATGCGAACGTTACCTGTGTCTTCTTTTCTGAACTGATAGGTATAGCGGTAATGACTCTCGAGTCCTGATTTGTTAGGGAGACCATTGATCATCATGATATTTCTATTCTTCGCGAATTTTAATAACTCACGTAAATAGTGTGCTGAAATCTGACCAACCTCGTCAATGATACAGTGTACTTTAAAGTCCTTGCTGCTTCTATGGCTTGATTCTTTAATGAATACATGAAGGAGCGTGATGTAAATAATAGCTTTTACAAGGATGTCGGTTCCGGTACTTCCAATGCTGTCAATCTTGTGGGTCCAGCCGGTTTCGTTCATACCTTCTTTAATGTTGAACTTAAGTTCGAACAGATCCTGAAGTCGAATTTCTTCCTGTTCCTGTTCTTTAATAGCCGAGCGTAATTGTTCCAGTAATTTAACAGCGCGGCCGCTGATCTCGCGTTTTTGCCCTGTTGCAAAGTCTGTATTGAATAAGCCTTCGTTATAAACAAGTCCGTGTTCCTCCCGGAATTCTTCGATGCGCTTTAACAGTTTGTAAACTTTATTGTCAGATTCTTCAATCTTAATTTTGATGAATTCGATCAGCTTGCTTTCTTCAAACTCAGCTTTCTTAAAGTCTTCGGCAATTAAGGTAATGATGTGTTGAATCTTGTCTTTCTGACCACTCAACTCTTTTACCTTGGTAGCAATACTATCTGTTACAAGGCCTATTTGCGTAGCTGTTTCCGCAATTGATAACTCTATTTTGTTTTCATTAATAAACGAACGCAGGTTTTGGGCGAAACGTTCATATTCTCCCTGGCTTGCATCGTTACGGATAACAAAATTGAAGTGGTTGTCAATTCTGAATTTACCGGCAAATTCATTTACATAACGCTGGAAAGCTCCGTACTCTTCGTTAAAGTGAGAATCGTTCTTTAACAACTGGGTACAAAGGTCCATAATGTTATAGTTGGTGCGTTTTGGTTCAGCACGCTCAATAATATCGGCAAACTTATTATAGATTGGAGTATCACGGAAATTGTTAGTGTAAAAGTTAACCCCGTTGTTAAACTCAATCAGCTCTTCATCATAAGCGCGTTTCTGCTTGTTAAGCTCCATGCGCTTAAGATTGTATTTTCTTGTAGCTTCTTCCAGTTGAACATTCAGATCGTTATTACTTTTTACAAACTCTTCCTTTTTCTGAATCAGGTCAGGTAGTTTATCAAATTTCTCGCGTTTATCTTTCAGGTAATCACTAACAATTTGTGCATACTGTTCAATTTCTTTTAATGCTTCCTGAATTTCTTTCATTCGGGATTCAACCTGTTTCAGTTGTTTGGCATCTACGCCTTTGCTTTTGAAATTGCTTTCTTTTTCTTTTGCAAGCTCGTCTTCTTTCGCTTCAAATTCTTTTACCTGATTTTTCTTTTCAACTTCAAGTTCGCTTATTTCGGTTTCCTGACGTTCTTTTAAATCTGCAAGACGTTCTTCGTTATAAGTTTTTAATCTTTCGAACTGTGTGTTAAAGTCATTCAATAAAAGATTTTTCTTTTTGTTAAGAATCGAAAGTTCTTCTTCAATAATATTTAAACGCTGACGGTTTCCTGTTAATGATTCTTCAACTTCTGTTCCCGCCTTGCTCTTCCAGTCTTCCAGCTCAACTGCCAGTTTTTGCTCGCGTTTATCGGCAAGCTCAAGTGAATAGCTTAATACTTTAACATCTTCTTTCAATTCGCCAAGTTGCTTACCGAACTTATCGGCAGCAAGCATTTTCTCTTCATTATTAGCCACCTGGAATTGATTCATCGACTCTTCCAAATCGCGGATCTGCGCCAGGCGCTCGTTCTTTTCAAACTGGTATTCTTCAATAGATTTTGAAACGATCTCTACATTTTCCAGGTTTAAGCTGATTCCGTATAAAGTTTTCGCAGTTTCCTCTTTTAACTCAGGTGTAATGTCTGTTCTGAAAAGGAGCTTTTCGTTTACAACTTTTCCAATTGTATTTTGCCAGTCCTTAACGTTCTTTTCAAGAAAGCCATAGAAGGCGTCATTCTGAACATTTAACTTCGACTCAATTTCTTTGATCTCATTTTTTAATTTAATGATCTCGTTGTTGGTTTGGTTAATCCTGTTGGTTAAAGAAGTTTTAAGCTTTGTTTCCAGGGCTTCCCATTCACGCTGTATGGTTGCCACCATGTTTTGTTTGATGGCCCGCTCACTTTTGTTTTTGTAGCTTACAGCCCTTAATTCGGCAAGTTCATTTTCAAGGGCGCGGATTTCCTGTTCATAAAAACGGGTATTACGAATTACTTTTTCTTCGCTTTTCAGTTCGTTAAATTCAATTTGCTTTGCTGTAACTTCTGAACTTACTTCACTTAACGCTTCTTCACGTTTTTCCTTTAATTCAGCTTCCCGTTTGTTGTATTCATTCTTCTGAAGTAATTGCAGTTCGTTATAATGATTGAAAATTTCGCTGGTACGGGAATTGATTTTATTGATGTAAGCTGTTTTATCATTACGCAACTGCTCAATTAATGAAGAATATTTTAATTCAATGCTTGAAACATTACTTGTTAAGCTTTCGTATTCGCGTCGTGCAATATTCAGTTCTACCTGTAATTTTTCACGCTCCGCGTTTTTTTCTACTGCTTCGTCAATATTTTTCTCTTTGTATTCTTTTAGTTTTTTATTGGCATCACGGATGGTGCGGTCATAATAACCAATCTCTTCGCGAATATCGTTTTGTTTGCCCTCAATATTTTCTTTTAAGGCATCATGTTCATTGGTTAACTGTTCAAGCTCCTCTTCTTTCTTTTTAGCGGCTTCACGGATTGTTTCATTTTGGGTTTCAGCAAAACGAAGACTGCTTCCAAGTTTGTCAGCCATCTCCATTTGCGCTCCCTTCAGCATATGTACCTGATCGTATTTTTTGTCGATCATTTCAATAAGCTGCTGTGTTTCTTTTTTAACGTACGTTTCAATATCAGTATATTTTTCGTTGAACTGACGAAGCTGACGCTCCACCTGTTCCAGCTTAATACTTGAGTTTTCGGTGGTTAATGAGTTGGCAATAAAATCCTTTATGAAACGCGAATCAATACTGCTTTTTGAAGAGAGGAACACATTTGTAATAGACTTAGGAATGTTTTGATATTTTTCATTTCCTTTCAGTAAATGGAATTTTGATAATTGCTTATCTGTTTCTGTTCCGTAAATAATATTTCTGTAACGTTCAAACGTATCAATCTGGTTCGAAATATAAATCCCGCGTTTTTCGATATTAGAAATGATTTCCTTTATTTTCATCGCTTCATCGTTGGCGTTTAAAAAGAAATCAGGATTGTAAGGCGCATCCACAAATCGGAACACAAGTTTATTGTGACGATAAACCATCACAAAGAAAGCTTTGTCTTCTGTTGCTATCTCATAAATTAAATAGGAATTTTCGTAGCGGAAGTAGTGCTCCTCAAAACTTTTCTGCGACTGTGCAATGCCTAAACCACGACTATTAGCGCTGTAAAAAAACAGGATGGCGCGCTGCAAAGAGGTTTTACCAAAGTTATTGGTACCCACAAAGCAGGTGTTTCCGCACAATTCAATATCGGCGTACTTTACGTTGGCGATGTTTATTTCTACAATTCTATTTAATATTCTTACGTTTTCCATTTATGCTAGTTGTTAGTTTTTAGTTTTTAGTGTTTAGTAAGTTTATTAAACACTAAAGCACTTAACATTAATTTAAAATTATCCCGCTGCTATTGCTGTCAGTTCCTGTTGTTTCCTCGTATATACTAATGGCATTAATCATATCCAGCAGATAGGTATATGAATCAAGTACCTTATAACTTTCGCTTTGCTCATCTTCCAGTTCAAGAAACGAATCACGGGTCATCAGATTGCAGATGTCACGTACCTTGTTCAGCAAGGTTTCTGAACGGTACATTGGAATTTTTTGCAGTTTCTGTTTCAGGCGAACGTTCGCGTTGCACTCTTCGGCAATTTCACTCGGACGAAAACGTGATCCAATGGTGATCTTGTTGTCCATGCTCGCGAAAAGATCTATAACATCAATGTAGCGTTCAAACGTTTCGAGTTTTTGTTCTATTAAGCTGTTGGCTTCATTGATTCTTGAGAAATAGAAATAATTATTTCCCCGTTCGATATTATAACGGATAACATTGAAATATCCCTGAAGTTTGTCAAAGTTTTCGGGATTATTGATAATATCATACAAACGGCCCATGTTATCACGCGTTCCGTTGCTGCTGATAAAATGTCCACGCGCCATAATCGAAAAAATGTCGTGGGTTTGTTTTGGTAATCCGTAATCTTCTGCGTTCATTCTTATTATTTTTTAGTTATTAATGTTCAGTGTTGTTAAGTTTTTATTAAAAACAATAACTACATTAAACTATCATGCTGCTTTATCTTTTTTTGGTTTCTTTTCTGTTTTTGCAAGTGGTAATATCACCGTGTAGCCCAAACGTTTTTTGTTTTGATTTGAGTCTAAATAGTCGTGATAATTTAACCTGTATTTAAAATCAAGATGATTCTGATATTCCATGGCTATTTCCACAAAAATCGAAAGCCTGTCCTCAAACGTTACACTACCAACTGCTTTGGGGAATTTATAATCGATCAGATATTCAAATAAGTTTAATTTGTTTTGTGCCAGAAAGCGGTCAACCAGTTTTTCAACGTCTAGTTTAATTTGCTGATCTATCAGTTGTTCTTTAAAGTTGGAAGGCAGTTTGCCTGCAATTCCACGCATCATCAGGCGGGATAGTTTATATTTTTCCGCTACTTTTTTACAAAGAACGTGACCTTCATCGGTAAATAGAAAATCTATTGCAATTTTTGTACGTGGACCTTTAATTCCATTAAACCTGAGCGGTTTTATGTCTTTTACTACTTCTGTAAAATTTGTCCGGTAGTGTAGCGTTCCGTGATCTTTTATCTCCTTTAAACGTTGCGCTTTCACATAAACATCTAACTGGAACTGAATCTTATTGATGTAATCAGTAATGTCGGTTTGTATTTCAATCAGGAAGTCGAGGTTTTCAATCAACCCGGCTTTAAGGGCGTTTACAATGCCATACAATTCAGGATCGTTAGTAAGGCTGAACAAACCGCGGGTATCAGTAATAATTTCTTCAGTCTTGCGAATGAAGTCAATAATTGTATCACGTTTTTCCCTGTAATCTTCCAGCTTCTGGATCTTAATCCGGTAATTTGCTTCGTTTTTATAAGTGTCATCCACATTTTTCTGAAGCTTGATTATCTCGCGCGAAAGGGCAATGTTAATGCGCTTGAGATATTTTTTAATGCTTCTGAGAAAGCGGTGTTCATGAACTTCCTGGTAGAAGCGGATATGACGTTTCAGTTCATTGATATAATCGTTAATGAAACCAGGAGTAACTTCACCAATCTCCATAAAGTCTTCAAACATTGCTATTACAGCGTCATTCAGACTCACTACGCTTTCGTATTCGTAAAGGAGATCGAGCGATTTAAGTTTTTGATATTGCTCAGCCGTAATGTCCTCACGCGAGAGCAATTCGTTCACCGTGATATTTTCGCGGTTGGCAAATAAAAACTCTACGACATCCCTGTTGTGGTAGAGCTGCGATAAAATATCGTTAACATTAACCTGTAGCGCCATTCGTTTATGGTATAATTTTCAAAAGTTAAAAGCGCCGGAAGCCTTTGCTGACCTGCTTTTAACTCTATTTACTAAAATACAAAGGCTTTATCAGGTGGTAAAAAGGGTTTATTAACAGAATCGAGAGTAATTAACTTTTTTACCTGAAAGGGTTGATAGTAAAGGGATTGAAGGATTGGTGAGATGAAAACAAAGTATTAACACCTGTTATAAAGATTTAACAGGGTGTTGATAAACTCTGTCCATTCGTATTTTTTCTTCTCCTGTTTAACATTTTCAGTAAACTCCTGCTGCCTGTTGGCAATAAAGTAATCCAGAATTTTTTCACTTATCTTATGAACAGAAATTTCCGTTACGTATCCGCATTTTTGATCAGGAACTATTTCGGCAAGCCCGCCTACGTTAGTAACCAGCATGGGTTTTTCATAAAAATAACCAACCATGGTAACACCGCTATTAGTAGCATTACGGTAGGTTTGGGCTACAAGATCACTGGCGCAGAAATAATACCGAACATCTTCATTGGCAATAAATTTATCATGAAGAATCACGTGCTTTTGCAACTGATGTTTTTCAATAAGATCGAGATACGGTTGTTTATCTTCGTAAAATTCGCCGGCAATCATTAGTTTAATGTTCTGATCTTTTATTTTTTGGTCGGCCATTGCTTCCAGCAAAATATCGAGTCCTTTATAATGCCTTATCAAACCAAAAAACAGGATAATCTTATCATTAACGTTTAACCCCAGTTTTTCCCGCGCTTCGGTTTTGCTAACAGCTTTTCCGTATGTTTCATACATCGGATGGGGCGAATACGCTTTGTTCTGATTGTCTGAAAATTTTGAAATATCATTTAAAACAGTTTTGCTCATGGCAATAAATCCATGACAACTATTTACAAAGTATTTTGTAAAAGCCCTGTCGCCAAACCTTTTTTCATGGGGTATAATATTATCAGTAAGCGCGAGAACCTTTGTGCGCGATTTTACAAGTCTTCCTATTGTTCCCAAACACGGACCAAAGAAAGGGAGCCAGAAACGGAATAAAATAAAATCCGGGTTTTCTTTTTTTATAAAACGCGCAACTTTAAACCAGTTAAAAGGATTAACTGTATTAATAAGCGTATGAATCTTTATTTCCGCAGGCGCACTGCCGCTTGTTTCATATTGTGAAGAGCCCGGAAATAAAAAATTTGGATATTGAAGTGAATAGGAAATGATTTGTGCGTTATGGCCTGAAAGATTAAGTTCCTTGCAAAGATTTTCATTAAACTGTGCAGGCCCCCCACGGAGCGGGTAGGCAGGACCTATGATAAAGATCTTCGACATCAGGGAATAAAGCTAAGAAAAAATGAGGAATTGAATTAGATTATGTGCTTCTACTTATCGTAAATTTTATAGATAAGATTAGGTAATTGTTTGGCTGCAAAAATTTCGCGCATTTTTTCTTTTGCAGGGCCGGCAGGAGTTCCAAAAAAAGTTTGTCCCGATTTAACATTTTCACCAACGCCGCTTTGCGCAAGAATTGTAGCACCGTCTTCTATGGTTATTCCACTGCTAATGCCAACCTGCCCCCACATTGTAACACGATTACCAATGGTAACACAACCGGCAATTCCAACCTGCGCGGCAAAGAGGCACATTTCACCTATTTCAACGTCATGCCCAACATGAACCTGGTTGTCAAGAATACAGCCTTTTCCAATTTTTGTAACAGAGGTAACGCCGCGGTCAATCGTGCAGTTAGACCCGATGACTACATCGTTTTCAATAATTACATTGCCGCAACTGTGTAACGGTTCAAAATTTTTATCACGTTTTTTAAAGTAAAACGCATCGCTGCCTACAGTTGTGTTTGAATGAATAATTACATTATTGCCAATGCTGCAATTATCGTAAATAACAACATTGGGATGAAGAACAGTATTATTACCAATAACCACATCGTTTCCAATATAACATCCCGGCATTATTGTAACGTTGGTTCCAATTTTTGCTGAAGGGCTAATATTGTGTTGTGAGTATATTCGTGGCTGAAAGTATTTTGTAAGATGATTGAAGGCCGTGAATGGCTCGTCGTGAATTATCAGAGCCTTTCCCGTGGGGCAGGCTACTTCTTTATTAATAAGAATTGTAGAGGCGGCGCTTGTAAGGGCTTTATCGTAATATTTCGGATGATCAACAAAAACCACATCACCTGTTTGTACTCTGTGGATTTCATTAAAGCCTGTGATTAAATGTTTTTCATCACCAACAAATCTGGCGTTAACAATTGTTGCGATCTCTTTTAATGTTACAGGATTTATCTGCATGCCTTAAAGGTTTATTTCCTCGTCATTGGTGCTGTTTGTTATTCCGGTTCCGGCGTAACCCAAACGTTTTCCTGTGCGCAATGAATTACTGCTTTGTTTTTCCTGCATTTCCTGAACGCTTACCTGTCTTACTGATTCGTAAGGCGGAGTAAAGAGGTCAAAGGTTACAGCGAAAATGATCAATTCATTTATAATTTCAATTAATGTTTCTTTATCCACAGGCTGATCGCTAAAGTTCATGTATTTGTAACCAATTTGCGTGCGGGTTTCTATAAAGAACTTTTTCTCGCGATTAATAAAAATACGCGCTATCAGATCACCAAGGTCATTCAAACGGTTGTATTTATACGAATCGGCAAGAAAATTATATACATTGATAATACCGCAATAAGAATTAAGTGGGTTGTTTTTTATATAGCCTGTTTTGAACATGGGGTGCGAATGATCAAATTCAAAAACATTGGAGTGCATATAAAATTCAAGAATATCACCGGCAACCTTAATCTGCATTGATTGGGTGCTTACTTCCTTATAACTGATGGTAATGCGTTTGTCAATTTTAGAAGACTCATGGCTCAAATCATCAGCGCTTTCTTTAACAACTTCTTTAAGCAAATTAAAAACAGTAACAGTATTTGAAAACACATCCTGTTTCATTACTGATTTTTCACCAAGAAGATTTAAAATCGTCTTTTTTTGTTTATCGTGTATTTCGCTCATTATGTACCGTTAATAGGCCCTTGCAAACAACACCCGCTGTTTGCTTGGGCGACCACTATAAATGCAAGTGCCATGCTCAGGCTTATTGTCAATTGGAATACACCTGATGGTAGCCTTGGTTTCTTCTTTGATTTTTTCTTCAGTTTCCGATGTTCCGTCCCAATGAGCATAAATAAAGCCACTTTTTTCGTCCAGCACTTTTTTAAACTCTTCAAAAGTATCAACGCGGTGAGTCATATTTTTTCTTCTTTCAAGAGCTTTCTTAAAAAGATTATCCTGAATTTCGTCAAGAAGGGTAGAAACATAATTCTCAATATCATCAATCTTTACAACTTCTTTGGTTAAGTTATCGCGTCGGGCAACTTCAACAGTGCCGCTCGCCAAATCCCTTTCGCCCAAAGCTATTCTTACAGGCACACCTTTTAATTCGTATTCTGCAAATTTCCATCCCGGACGTTGCGAATCACGATCATCGTATTTAACAGCAATATTTCTTTGCTGAAGTTTTACTTTAAGTAAAGTGGCAACTTCGCTAAGTTTTTTAAGGCCTTCTTCGCCTTTGTAAATAGGCACTATTACCACTTGCACCGGCGCAAGCTTTGGAGGAACAACCAAACCATGATTGTCGCTATGACTCATTATAAGCGCGCCCATTAAGCGTGTACTAACACCCCAACTTGTTGCCCATACATAGTCCAGTTTTCCTTCTTTATTGGCAAATTTCACGTCAAATGCTTTGGCAAAATTCTGGCCGAGAAAATGGGAAGTTCCGGCTTGTAGTGCCTTTCCGTCCTGCATCAGAGCTTCAATACAATAAGTATCATCAGCGCCGGCAAAGCGCTCATTGGCTGTTTTAACGCCTTTAATAACAGGCACGGCCATCCAGTTTTCTGCAAAATCGGCATAAACATCCAGCATTTTTGTGGTTTCTTCTATCGCTTCTTCTTTTGTTGCGTGCGCAGTGTGGCCTTCCTGCCACAAAAATTCGGCTGTACGCAAAAACAAACGTGTGCGCATTTCCCAACGTACAACATTTGCCCATTGGTTTACCAGGATGGGCAGATCGCGGTAGCTTTCAATCCAGGTTTTATAGGTATTCCAAATAATAGCTTCGCTCGTCGGTCTTACTACCAATTCTTCTTCCAGTTTGGCCTCAGGATCAACCATTAGTTTGCCTGGTTTTTGCGGGTCTGTTTTAAGCCTGTAATGGGTTACTACGGCACATTCCTTAGCAAAGCCTTCGGCATTTTTTTCTTCGGCTTCAAAAAGGCTTTTGGGGATAAACAGGGGAAAATAAGCGTTAACGTGACCCGTATCTTTGAACATTTTGTCCAGGGCCTGTTGCATTTTTTCCCAAATAGCATATCCATTTGGTTTAATAACCATACAGCCTCTTACGGCGCTATGATCGGCCAAATCGGCCTGCACTACCAAATCGTTGTACCATTTGCTATAATCCTGTTCTTTTGGGGTGATAACCTTACTCATAAAAGCTTTTTGAAGTTCTTGGTTTACCTGGCAGTTTTTGTTAAAAAACTCTCTGCCAAATAAATCTAAATTATTTAAAAATATAGTTTAAATACCGTAAATTTACGTATAATCTCCGCAATAATTATTCCATTTTAAAAGATTTGCGATGAAAAAAGTATTTTTAGTTGTACCCGTTCTGGCACTCATTTTATCTTCCTGTAATACCTCAAAAATTGTTACTTATAGTGACGATGTGTATGCCAATCCCACGGAAGAAAAACGCCTGGAAAAATTAGCCGCTGAGGAAAAAGCAAAAAAGGAGGCTCTCGAAAAACAAAAGGAAGAGGAAGCCCGCCTTGCGCAAAAAGCAAAAGATGATGCCAATCCTTATTATCAGGATCCATCTTTCAATTCAGATGATTATTACGACTATCAATACGCCTCCCGCATTCGACGTTTTGATAATCCTATTTACGGCGCAGGTTATTACGATAATTACTACACCAATTCATACTGGTACAATCAAAATCCTTACATGTACGGAACCAGTATTTACAACAGCTATAACTGGCTGATGCCTTCCAATCAATTTGGTTATTACAGTAACGGAATCAGTTTGGGCCTTGGCTATAGCAGCTATTATGGAAATCCTTATTATGGAAGTGGTTCATGCTGGAATAATGGATGGGGGTATAACAATCCTTATTATGGTTATGGATATAATCCTTACGGATACAATCCATACATGGCTGGATACTACAACGGATATAATAATGGTTACTACAGCGGATATTATGGGTATCCATATGGATACAGCAGCTGGAATAATGGTGGTTGGGGATACTTTAACAGTTACGATGTGAACAGTGGTTACAGCCAGATGACATACGGAGTCAGAGGTTCGAACGGCGGAAGTAATAGTCCCCGCAATACTTCCGGAGGAATGGCAGTTCCTGCTGAATTTGCCAGCGAACGTGTGAAATTTATCAAAGAGGTTAATGATAAGCAGGAGTCTGCTCCAAGATTCACTTCAATTCCCCGCAAAGTAAATTCAGGTTCACCTAATTCAGGTAATATTATGTCGGGAAATAACAACCCCGTAAAAGGCGGTTATGAAAATAATTCCCCTTCAAACACTAATACGGGAGGCACCAGGGATAACTGGTCCAATGGTAATTCTTCCCCTAACAATGGTAACACCATAAATGGTAATTCTACCGGAAACAACCAATCCGGTAATACTTCGCCTGGTCGAAACAGTTCCAATCGCGTTAGCGGTGGCAAGCAATTTGATGATACTGGAAACAGTGGAAGTTCAAATAAATCATCAAATTCCGGATGGCAAAATTCCGGAGGTAATAACAGCGGAGGATCGTCAGCTCCAAGAGGTGGCAATAGTGGAGGATCGACTAACCGTCCGCGATAATCTTCGCTTTATATGAAAAAGTTTGCCGTATTTTTTGCAATACTGTTTGCGGGCTTTCAATCCAGGTCGCAAAACGATCTGGATGCAATACGTTATTCACGTTTAGGAGTTAATGGTACATCACGATACGCAGCTATGGGCGGCGCGTTTGGCGCATTAGGGGCCGATTTAAGCTGTTCGGCGTATAACCCCGGGGGACTGGGCCTTTACCGTAAAGGTGATGTGAGTTTTGGCGGTGGCTTAAGATTTACCAGAAATGACGGAACTGTTTATGGTAAAACTACCAACATAGCCGACGCTAATTTTGTTTTCAATAACTTCGGATTATCAATTGCCTGGCCAGTAAAGAATGATGAGGAGAGCAGACATGTGGTTGCTTTCACCAATATGCAGCATCAGAATTTTAATGAGCAAACCCGACTATCGGCATATACCAACAATTCTTCTATCGCGAAAGACATGCTCAATATCGCTGAAGAAAAAAAGAATGTAGGAGCCCTTAACAGCAATTACGAGTACATGGGTTATTATGTTTATGTTCTGGATACAGCCAATAATCAATTCTTTTCCTTTGTAGATACGAAGCGTACAGTTTTACAAAAGCGGGATATTGTAACTTCCGGAAGAATGAACGAGCTTAATTTTTCTTATGCCTATGCTTATAAAGATAAGTATTACATAGGCGCCAGCCTTGGTGTTCCGCGTATTACCTATACATCTACAACCACTCATTCTGAGTCGGATGATAAGGACAGCATGAAAGTAACCATTACTTCACCATCAGGCGCGCCAATAACCTACTCAACAACATATATTGATGAATTGCCTGTAATTTATACGGATAAGCTTGGCTTTAATAGTTTAACATACCAGGAGTACTTTAGTACAACAGGTAGTGGATTCAATTTAAAACTTGGCGGGGTTGCGCGTATTAACGAATATCTGAGGGTTGGTTTATATTATCACACCCCAACCATTCTTAATCTGAGCGACAAGTATTACAATAAAATGTCGGCTTCGTTTGATAAAGATCCTAATGCCGTTGAGGAAATTACTGATCCTGAAAATGGCGGATATTACGATTATAAAATTATTACTCCTTCGCGTATCGGGATCAATACCGCATTTATCTTAGGAAAACAAGTGGCAATTGGTTTGGATTACGAATTAGTTAATTACAGGCAGGCCTCATTATCAAGCAAGAATTTATCGGATTTTGCCGGAGTAAACACAGTAATCAAAAACAAATATTCCAGCGCTTCCAATGTTCGTGTTGGCGCCGAATTTAATTTAAAACCCTTAATGATAAGGGCTGGTTATAATATGCAAGGCAGTCCTTTTGGTGATGTTTTTACAGGAAGTTTTGTGCGGAATACAATTAGTGTTGGCATAGGATTTAGGACCAAAAGCAATATCTATTACGATTTCGCTTGGATGAAAACTTACAGTAATGAGGATTATTATATGTTTAACACAATCCCGCAGAAATCTGAAATAAAATACAGAAATTCTCAGCTCGCAGCCACCATTGGAATTAAATTCTGATAAGGGTTTCAGGCTGTTTCTTTTCTCTTTTTTTATTCCTACTTTTAAAACCTAAAACACATTTATGAGTAAGATGATTTTAGCCAATGATGGTATTGATGCCGTTGGCAAGGAAATACTGGAAAAAGCCGGTTTCAAAGTAATTACAGAAAAAGTAGCACAGGAAAATATAGCAAAGGAAATAAACGCGCAGGGATATGTTGGACTAACGGTTCGCAGTGCGTCTAAGGTTAGAAAAGATATTATCGATGCTTGTCCGGGTCTTAAGGTAATTGCCCGCGGCGGAGTAGGTATGGATAACATTGATGTTGATTACGCAAAATCAAAAGGCATTACGGTTATTAATACACCCGCTGCCTCCAGTAACTCAGTAGCGGAACTGGTAATGGCTCATTTATTCAGCGCTGTTCGTTTTTTATATGACAGTAACCGTCAGATGCCGGTTTCAGGCGAAGAAAAATTTGAAGAGCTGAAGAAGAAATACGCTAAAGGCGTGGAGCTTCGCGGAAAAACGATGGGTATTGTTGGATTTGGAAGAATAGGGCAGAATGTTGCAAAAATTGCGTTGGGACTGGGAATGAAAGTACTTGCATTCGATCCTTTTGTTACAGAAGCGGCAATTAATATTGATATCGCAGGTCTGGATAAGCCAGTGAGTGTTCCGGTTAAAACCGTGGGAATGGATAAGGTAATTCAGAACTCGGATTTTATAACATTCCATGTTCCCGGAGGAAAACTTATTTCTAAAGATGAAATCGCTTCAATGAAAAACGGTGTAATTTTAATTAATACTGCCCGTGGTGGAGTAATAAATGAATCAGATCTTGTTGACGCGCTAAACAGCGGAAAAGTTTCGCACGCGTGTTTGGATGTTTTTGAAAACGAACCCCGACCATCCAACTCATTATTAAAACATCCCCGTATATCACTTACTCCGCATATCGGAGCTGCTACAAATGAAGCGCAGGAACGCATTGGGGTTGAGCTTGCAGAAAAACTGATTGACGCATTAAAATAAAATTAATTGAAGCTTACGAGCGCGGCACATTAACTCCAAACTTCAAACCCGAACTAACAAATGGCAAAAGTAATCCCCTTTAAAGCAATACGTCCTGAGAACGACAAAGTTCATCTTGTTGCTTCACGCTCTGTTGATGGCTATAATACTGCGGAACTACGTGATAAATTAACGCAAAATCCTTTTTCTTTTTTGCACGTTATCAATCCTGATTTTGAAGATGGAACAAAAACCCGTCCCGGTTCCAAAGAACGTTTGCAAAAAATAAAAAAGCGGTTTAAGAATTTTTTAAATGCCAGGGTATTTCTAAGAGATGAAATTGCCTGCTATTATTTATACCGACAGATAAAAAATGGTAATACATACGTTGGAATAATTGGCTGTACAAGTATTGACGACTATCTGAACGGAGTTATCAAAATTCACGAGCAAACAATAACGCAACGCGAAGAAAAATTAAAAGATTATCTTGAGGTGTGTGAATTTAATGCCGAGCCGGTACTATTCAGTTATCCGGATGATGCGGAAATTAACGCGGTGTGTGCTGATGTTATGCGGTACCGTGCGGATTATGATTTTACAACAACCGATCAGGTAAGGCACACTCTGTGGGTAATTAATAAAAGCAAATCCATCAAAACCATATCCGACCGCTTTTCAAAAATTCCGGCTATTTATATCGCGGATGGCCATCACCGTTCTGCATCATCTGCTTTGCTTGGAAAATTAAAAAGAAGCAAGGATAAAAATTATACCGGGAAAGAGGCTTATAACTATTACCTCGGGGTATTCTTTCCTGAATCGCAATTAAGGATTTACGATTATAACCGTGTAGTAAAAGATCTTAATGGTCTAAGCAATGAGGACTTCATTCAAAAGCTTTCAAAAAGTTTTGAAGTTAAAGAAGTAAGTGAGAAAATTTTTAAGCCTTCCCGAAAGCATGAACTTTCAATGTATCTTGCCGGAAAATGGTATTCGCTGATTGCACGCGATGGTGTTTATAAGGCAGACAGCCCGGTTGGTAGTCTTGATGCTTCAATATTAACAGAGCATGTGCTTTCACCAATACTTGATATTCACGATTTAAAAACCGATAAACGCATTTCATTTATACCGGGTATTAAAGGGCCTGAGGCTTTAAAGGCCGCGGTTGATGATAAAAAAGCTGCCGTGGCATTTGGATTATATCCTGTTACTATGGACCATTTAAAATGGATAGCGGATACTAATAACATTATGCCTCCTAAATCTACCTGGGTTGAGCCAAAGATGCGCAGCGGGCTCGTTATATACAGCCTTGAGGAAAATAACGGTTGATATAGATACAACAAGGAGAATGATGTTTGTATAATTGGTATTAAATTATAAAAATAGTTATGGTTGCTCAGAATCTGAATGCTATAAAATCAACGCTACCAAAACATGTTAAGCTTATTGCGGTTTCAAAAACCAAGCCCAATGAGTTAATTATGGAGGCGTATGAAGCCGGTCAAAGGGATTTTGGCGAGAACTATGTGCAGGAACTGATAACCAAACATTCGGCACTCCCTAAGGACATACGCTGGCATTTTATTGGGCATCTTCAAACCAATAAGGTAAAAATGATTATTCCTTTTGTTCATCTTATTCATGGTGTTGATAGTTTAAAATTATTGAAGGAGATTAACAAGCAGTCGGAAAAGTTGAATTGTGTTACCAACTGTTTACTGCAAATTCATATTGCTGCCGAAGAAACTAAATTTGGTTTTGATACCATTGAATGTGAGCAGGTAATTGTATCAGGCGAATTGAAAGAGATGAAAAATGTGAATGTTATGGGGTTTATGGGAATGGCTTCTAATACAAGTGATGTGAATGTAATAAGAAAAGAATTTCTTTCTCTTAAGTCGTTTCTCGACAAAATGCATGCAATAGATACAAGGTTAAATGAGCTTAGCATTGGTATGAGCGGTGATTACAAACTGGCTATTGAATGTGGAAGCACGATGATAAGAGTTGGTAGCAGTATTTTTGGACAAAGAGATTATCCGGTAATTAAGGAATAATTTTCTTATGAATTGATTCTATTTTATCATAGGCTTTTTGCTCTTATACTAAAATAACAAAGCATTATAGTTATTCGCAAATCCTTAGCCGAGAATTAATTTTTTCCTATGTCGTTAAAGGTGCGGTGGGCTGGCGTTTCGCCGAGCTTGGTTTAGCGAGAATTAATTTTTTCGTAAAAATTCAGCGAGGGCGCTTGCGTTTTTATTTTGCGCTTAAAATATTTATAACGGCGCAAAATAAGTTACGTCGCTTGAATTTTCCGGAAAAATTAAGTGCGGGCCGAAGGATCGAAACGCCTTGTCTTTTGGCCACTTTTTGACTAAGAAAAAGTGGCTAATAAAAATAAACTACAAAAATTTACTTTTTGAGGGTTTAACTAAAGAAAAATCAAGAGCGCTAAGGAAGATCGACGGCCTTGATCCGCCGCGGCGGATTGTTTACTTTTCATCAAAGGAAAAGTAAAAAAGAAAATAAAAGACAATTTGATGTTCAACATATGTATTATTTTTAACGCATGGATATTAAAACCACATTGGAGGAGGAGCATAGTAAAAGTCAAACAATAAAAATTGTAAACTTTATAGGGGATGATAAGGCCCGGTTTAAAATTTTAGTCAATTTGTTTTTAAACGGAGAGTATCGTATCACTCAACGTGCTGCAATGCCTGTGGGCTATGTTGCAATAGCACATCCATTTTTAATAAAGCCATATATTGGTAAATTCGTTGAAAAACTCGAAGATACCGAGCAGCATCCTGCCATTCCGCGTAATATTCTCAGGATATTTGAAGAAATAGAAATTCCTGAAAAATACGCAGCCAGGGTTCTTGATCTTTGTTACAAATTTATGGCTGATCCCAAACAACCCATCGCTGTGAGGGCATTCTCTATTACTGTTGTGGTTAATATTTCCCGGAAATATCCCGAGCTTATAAATGAACTAAAAATTATGCTGCAGGAGCTGGCAAGCATACCACAGCAATCGCCTGCGGTGAAGAGTCGTATCAAGCAAGCCTTTAAATTGCTTAATAAGTAATTATTCTTCGTTCTGACACTTATAAACACCCATTTCTTTTCTGTTCTTAAATGGATATTTCCTACTTTTGCAGGGCTTCAGCATGCAGTTCGAATTAACAACAGAATATTTAGATAACCTCAGAAAGGCCATCGAATCGAAGGAACAGGCTTTCCTGCGTGATCAGTTGAATGAGCTGTATGCTCCGGATATAGCGGAAGTAATTAACCAGTTAAAAGATTCAGAAGGAGCCTACATTTATGGTTTACTGGATGAAGAGCTCGCTCCAAATGTTCTTCTTGAATTGGATGACGATAAGCGCGAAAGACTATTAGCCACGTTTAGTACCAAACAAATTGCTGAGCAGCTGGATAATATGGACAGTGATGACGCTGCTGACGTAATTGCTGAGTTACCCGAAAATATACAGGAAGAAGTTCTTTCGCACATTGAAGATATAGAGCAGGCGAGTGATATCGCGGAGCTTATCAATTATGAGGAAGGAACCGCGGGATCATTAATGGCCAAAGAATTGATCAGCGTTTATGCCTTTGAAACTGTAAATGCCTGCATTGAAGAGATTCGCAGACAGGCAGATAACGTTGATGTTTTTTACGCCGTTTATGTTGTGGACAATAATGAAAAACTTATTGGTATGCTCTCGCTCAAGAAACTTATTATTTCCCATCCCCTGGCGCGAATAGAAGAAATTCATGATCCTGATGTTCAATTTGTGAAAACAAGCACTACCAGCGAAGAAGTTGCTGAGATCATGCAGAAATATGACCTTGTTGTATTGCCGGTTGTCGATCAGCTGGGCCGGCTGGTTGGAAGAATTACCATTGACGATGTTGTGGATGTGATCAGGGAAACCGCTGAAGAAAATATTCAGCGCATGAGTGGTATTTCTGACGACGTTGATACCAATGACCGTTTGTGGCGTTTGTCAAGAGCAAGGATTCCGTGGTTGCTTGTTGGAATGTGTGGTGGCATTGTTGGATCCAGAATTATCGGAACTTACGAGGAACAGATAAAAATACATCCGGAGATGGCTTACTTTATCCCGCTTATTGGCGCTATGGGAGGAAATGTGGGGGTTCAGAGCAGTGCAATAATTGTACAGGGATTAGCAAACAATACTTTGCTCGGCGACAACATCTCGTCCAAACTGATAAAAGAATTAGGTGTTGGAATGGTGAACGGAATTATCTGCTCGTTGCTAATCTGGGGTTACGCGTTTTTGATTGAAGACTGGAAACTGGCCGCAACCGTAAGTCTGGCTTTATTAACGGTAATACTATGCGCGTCTTTTCTCGGAACATTTGTACCACTAACAATGAACCGCTTCAAAATAAATCCCGCTCTCGCAACTGGTCCGTTTGTTACCACGCTTAACGACATAATAGGCATCACTATTTATTTTCTCATGGGGCGCATATTATATAGTTTGATTTAAATCTTTCCTTTTCTTTGTTTTTTCTTAATATTTAAATAATTTTAGTTTATGTATAAATGGAAACTTCTTTTATGTCTTTGTGTGGCTTTATCTTACACATCTAATTGTCAAAGTTTATCAGTTAAAGCAAAATCCGCATTCGACGCGAAAAAATATAACGAGGCTATTAAGATTTATTCCTCACTGATAAAAGATAACAAGGCCAGTCACATGGATTTATATTACAGGGGGGTGGCTTTTTATGAAGAACATAAGGTTCAGGAAGCATATAATGACTTTTCAGCATGTATAGATATGGCGCCTGATTACCCCGAGGCTTACTTTATGCGTGGTTCTCTATTACTTGTCGTTTCACAAATCCCCTCGGCAATTAACGATCTGAACATGGCAATAAAATATGCTACTACCGACACACTTAAAATTGCCTCGTATGTAAACCGTGGAAGCGCCAGGCTTCATACCCAAAACCTGGAAGGCTGCATCAAAGATTGTAAGGAAGCTCTTAAGCTCGATTCACTTTGCAGAGGCGCTTTGGTTAATTTGGCCACATGTTATGGTTATCAAAAAAAACATGATATATCAATTCCCCTTTTAACACGCCTTTATTTAAAAGATTCAACCGACGTTGCTGTTGTAACTAACCTTGGTTACGAATTATCGCAGGCAGAAAAGTATAATGAATCTGTTTATTATTTCGACAGAGCTTTAAAATTAAATCCTAATGAAGCTTTTGTGTTAAGCAACAAAAGTTATTCCTTTTTAAAACTTGGTAAATCAAAAGAAGCTCTCTCCTTAATTAATAAATCTATTGAGTTAAATCCGTCAAACTCTTATGCCTATAAGAATCTTGGTTTAATATATCTTAGCATGGATCAGAAAACCAAAGCCTGCGATTCTTTTAATCTTGCTTTAAAAAAAGGTTTCAGGGATCAATACGGTCCGGATGTTGACGAACTGTTAAAACAAAATTGCAATTAACTCAAAAATATAAAAATCCCCCGCTATGATTAGAAAAGTAATTCTGCTTGCCGCTATATGTCTGTGCAATTATTCAATCTTCAGTCAAAAAATTGGTGACCGCTTCGTTCCGGCCTATGAAACTATAGAGGAAGGTATTAAGCTTCACGAAGATGAGAAGTATGAAGATGCAATAAAGATGTATTCAAGTGTAAATTCATGCGATTCGATCTATTACCTTGCCTTGTATGAGAAAGCATTAACCTATACAGCAATGAAGCAATACGATAAAGCAATTGAAAGCTGTAAGAAAGGTTTAACGCTTAATTCCACCGAAGAAAGGGGCTTTTATGACCTTCTTGCTTCCGCTTACGATTATAAAGAAATGACCGATTCGGCATTCTATTATTATGATCAGGGTTTAAAAAAGTTTCCGCATTATCACAAATATTATTTTGAAAAGGCTGTATCCTGCGTTGGAAGAAAAATTGATTCAACTGCTTACAGGTATCTCATTCAATCTGCCAGATTAAACCCTATTCATCCCGGCACTCATTTACAGCTTGCCAGGCTTGCGGCGCGTAATGGTCATTTTACTGCCGCTATTTTGGCTTACCAGTATTACTTAATAGTAGAGCCGGATGGCAATAAACTTTTTGCCGGACTTAAGGAACTGGAAAAACTGTGTAATAATAATGTTGAACAAAATGCCAGTCAATTTAAATTTAAGAGCAGCGAGGAAAATGATTTTGCCGAACTCGATGAAATTATTAAATCAAGGGCCGCGCAAATTGCTTCTTATAAAAGCAAAGTAAAATTACCTTATAATGATGTAATCAAACAATGTCAGATAACTTCTGAAAAATTTAAATATAATAGTTCCGACAAGGGCTTTTATAATCAGTTTTATGGCAACATGTGGAGCCAGGCCTGGAAAAAAGGATATTTTGAAACCAGTATGTACTCAATTTTTGCCAGTGTTGATGCCGCCGAAACTCAGAACCAGGTGAAAAAAAATGCCGCCAGCATTAAAGAATTTCAGTCGTTTATGTTTAATCTTACCGATGATTTCAGGAAAGCAATTAAGCATCGCATTAATGGTAATGAGGTTGAAGGGGAAAGATATTTTTATAATAAAGGAACATTGGCCGCTGTTGGTAAAATGGAAAATTCGAAAAAAACCGGTAAATGGTACATTTATAATTCCAAAGGTTACATATCCAACGAAGGGTTCTACCAGAACGATCAGCTTAATGGTATGTGGGTTGCATTTTACGATTCGGGTAAAAAATTAAATGAAGTAAACTGGGTAAACGGTAAGAGAATGGGGGAGTATAAAGTTTACTACGAGAATGGCATTTTAAAAGAAAAAGGATCGTACAATAATGATCTGATTGATGGAGAATCCATTTCCTATTTTTCAAATGGAGCTATGAAGGATAAATCCTTGTACAAGAACGGAGTTCTTACAGGAGAATATATTTTATATGATAAACAGGGTAATAAATCCGCAACCGCTTTTTACGACAATGGAAAGATTTCGGGTAAAGTAATTAATTACTATAGCGATGGAAAAGTTTATGATGAACGTGAATTTTTAAACGGATTGGTTAATGGCCCTACAAAAGGATACTATAGCACCGGAGAGGTTTATTATACTGGTAATTATAAAAACGGGAAACGCGAAGGAACATGGACCTGGTTTTACACAAATGGTAAAAAATTGAAGGAAGGTTCATATAAAGCTGATAAGGAAGATAAAACATGGATTGATTATTTTGAAAATGGCGCTACAAAGGAAATAATGAACTTTGATAATGGTGAAACCGACGGTGAATTTAAGAGTTATACCAGGTTAGGAGTTGTATTTAACGAAGGAAAATATAAAGGCAATAAACTTGTTAGCAGTGTTAACTATGACGAAGACAAAAAACTAATAAACGAGTTTAAAAACAGCAGTAGTAGTTATGCACTAAAAACTTTCTATAAAAACGGAAATGTTGAAGAAGAAGGAGAAATAAAGGATAAAATCAGAAACGGTAAGTATACAAGCTATTATCTTAACGGTACTAAAGGCAGCGAAATTTTTTATAAGAATGGGGAGTTTGACGGAATTTTGACCCGCTACTATTACAATGGTAAAATAAAAGAAGAAGAAAATTACGTGAATGGTCAGCAGAATGGTTACTTCAAAGAGTATTATGAAAATGGAAAACTTAAACAGGAAGGCTATTACAATAAAGGCAAATTAGTTGGCCCGCGAACAGAATATTATCTTAACGGAAAAGTAAGGCAGAAACTTTATTATTCAAACGGAGAAGCTATTGGACATGCTGAATACTTTGATGTAAAGGGTAAAATGGATGAGATAAGTTACTTTGACGATGTTTACAGTTACCGAAAAGAATATCTGGATACTACAGGCAAAGTTTATCAGTCGATGGATATGAAGTTAAATGACCTTTGTGTAAGAAATTATTTTAATAAGCAAAAGTGGGAAGAGTTTACTCAAACACACGGAGTAAGACATGGCAAAAGCACAGAATATTATCCAAGTGGTAAAGTAAGGAAAGAATCCAACTATTTTAACGGAGAACTTGAAGGAATCAGCAAATTGTTTGATGTTGATGGTAAGTTAATATCACAATTCAATTATAAGAACGGTTCGCTTCACGGCAAGCAGGAATGGTTTGGTAAAAATGGAAAAGTTGAATACTCAGAAGAATATAAAACCGGGAAGCTTGAAGGCAAAAGAAGGTGGTACTTTGATGATGGAAAGATTCAGTGTGAACGTAATTTCAGCGATAACCAGCCTGACAGTATCTCAGATTATTTTGGTGAAGACGGAACACTTGCCATGAGGTTACTGTTTGATGAGGGAGTGTTGGTTGCGCATACTCACCTTGATAAAAACAATAAGCTATTGCCTTATACTAAAATAAAAAATGAAACAGCTAACATTGTTTCGTATTATCCGAACGGAAAAAAAGCCCGGGAGATTAATTATGTAAACGGTGAAGTGCAGGGCAAAAGAATGCAGTATTACACTAATGGCAATACCTATATCGAAGCAAATTTTGTTGACGATGAGTATTCCGGAAAAAGCACCGAATATTATCTTAATGGAAAAGTAAAATCTGAAGTAAATTACGTTGATGGAGAAAGAGAAGGACTTTCCAAAACTTTTTATGATAACGGTATGCCTGAAACTGAAACGGAGTATATCTGCGACGTGAAATACGGAACAGAAAAAAGATACGATAAATCGGGTAAGCTTATTTCAGTTTTAACATACATCAATGGTTATCCTTTTGAGAAATAGTCTCCTGTTTTTTCTTGTTTTATTTTCTCAGATTCAGCTAAAGGCCCAGGATTCTGAAAGCATTTCTCCGGAAGACATGTTGTACAGTTCTTACGAAACCAACATTTCTTTTGCTGTAAAAAACAATCAGTTGGTAGCGGAATATTCTATTAATAAAGAAGTCCTTTATCCATCGGATAAAAAAACAGGACTTAGCACGCAAAGCGTTTATTATTCCGACTATTATTCTGGTGACCGCAAACTGGAGGCATTTGTTTATTATCCCAAAAAGAAGCCGGGCAAGTATAAAAAAAAGAAGGTGAATGATTTTTATAGTCATACAGTAACTGCCGAAGGAATATTTTATGAAGATCTTACAAGGGAAACCTGTTATTATGGTGAATTAAAACAAGGATGCAAAACGGTACTTAATTTTAGTTCTACAATTAATGATCCGGTACTGGTTCCAAAAATTCTTTTTAATAACGAGTTGGTTACAAAGGAAATGGTGGTCAGAATAAATGTGCCTAAGTTTGTAAAAGTACGGTTAGCTTTTATGGGCGATTCTTCCGGTGTTAAAATATCGGCCACAGAAACTGCAACTTCTACTGTTTACACTTATTCATGCGTTAACAGGGAAAGTATAGTTTCTGAAGAAGATTCACCTTCAATCTGGTATTACGTTCCGCATTTAATAGTTATACCTGTATCCTATACTCATAATTCCAACGAGCTTGCTTTGGCCGGAACAGTTGATAACCTTTTCAACAGATATTGTAAAAGCATTAAGGAAATCGCGAGTTGGGATACTACGGCAATATTCGCGTTAACCGATTCTTTATCAAAAGCGCATACCGATACCGCCGCAAAAGTTTTAGCTATTTATAACTGGGTTCAAAATCATATTAAGTACATAGCGTTTGAAGATGCAAAAAGTGGTTTTATTCCCCGTGCGCCTGATAAAGTATTAAAGAACAGATATGGCGATTGTAAGGATATGGCCACAATGCTTATTAGTATGTTAAACCATACCGGAATAAAAGCCTATCACACATGGATTGGATCGAGAAAGACGCCGTATACCTATAACCAAATCCCTTCGCCACATTGCGATGATCACATGATTGCGATGATTCAACTGAAAGGTAAATGGGAAATTCTGGATGCCACTTCCCCTTTTAACGAAATGGGTTATCCTAGTTCTTTTATTCAGGGTAAGGAGGCAATGATAAAACTGAGCGATACTGACTATAAACTTTATCAGGTGCCTGTTATGCCCCCCAGGAAATCTACCAGGTTAGATTCGCTTAATCTAAAAATTTCCGGAAATAAAATTACAGGAACAGGTACGCAAGCTGTTAGTGGATATATTAAAGAAGATTATAAGTACTTTTTAAAAAAATCAGGAAAGCCGGATTTTAAACTGTCTGATAAAATTAATATCGGCAATAATAAAACGCTTATCAAAAA